>JAEEGH010001485.1_pt1 | contig 67573 bp, 31 predicted proteins | sample 9134181 | NCBI WGS metagenome assembly JAEEGH01 (sample SAMN16246544, study PRJNA631951) | gut metagenome | biome: gut microbiome; feature: rumen; material: DP-attached | host: Bos | place: Iran: Karaj | collected 2018-10
TTTTTGTTGGTAGGTTGGTATGTCCTCTATTTCGTCATTGCCCAGATGTTAGGTGATAAGGCCTGGGGAGTTGTTGAGTTCCGTCCTACGTGGCCTGCCGTCTTCCCTGCGATTGCTATCATCTGCTACTACCTCGCCCGTCGAGGCATCCTCGCCGACGAGAAGCTCGTCCGCTCGATGGATAGAATCAGATAACTTACACCTTATTATATTATTTATCCAGAAGTACATGTGTATTTCTGGATTTTTGTGAAGAAAAGCACTCCAGTGCGCCTTATGGAACACTGGAGTCACCAAGTTATATTGCTTCTGATAGCCGTCGAACTCGAGATCGGGCAGGCCAATCTCCTGAAGCACGTTGCGGATAGTATGTTTTTTGAAAAAAACGGCAAAATAACATAAAAAGCTGAAAATAGTAGTTTCAATCATTTAAGATAAGGTATATGTTGAGGTACATGATAGGTGCATGTTTGGAAGAGAAACGCGATTTGGCCAAAAATAAGTACCACTTAATCTCAAATAAGAGCCACTTATTCTTCAGCAAGTGGCACTAATTTCTCAATACTTGGCTCCTTCTTTAAAAAGAATATCTCGAAATGTTTGGCCGTTTCGGGATTTTTGTTTATCTTTGTCGGCATATTAACTGAAAACAATTACGATATGAAGTATTTTTGTACATTTAGGAATGTTTTTTTTCTCTGCCTGTTATGTATGACAAGCATAGTAGCTCAAGGACAGAAAAAAAGTGGAGGCCTTATCTATGTGGAAGGTCCTCAGATTAAAGTAGATGTGCGACATCTGAAATGGTCTGATTTTGAGGGGATTCAGCCAAGACGTACTTCACTTACAAGAGGAGACGACACTCCTTCGAGATGGATTGATCGAATTGGGAACATGCCAGACTATCTGATTGACTTCTATCAGTTGTATGGAACAAAAGTGCAGGAAGTTTTAGATGGTCAAGATAACTGGCTGTCAAATCCAGAAAAAGCTGAATATGATTCTAAAGGTATTTATTATGTGACAGTCAAGACAATCAATGGCTCTACAGATTTTACCTTCCCTGCAGGTTCCAGTGATGCTGTTATAAGTGATGCTGCTAGTAAAGTTGTGCAGGAAATATGCGGAAATATCATTAATGAATACACATGCTTTATGAACTATCTGATACTGTGTATGAACTATGATTATCCGGAAGCATTCTGGACAGGAAATGCTGCAAATTGGAGTTACGGATTGGGGTATCGTTCCTCGTATAACCCTTCAGCTGGCACTGGAACTGTAGAATATAATATGAATCTTACATTTACATTGAAAGTTGGTGATTTTGATTATCGAATAACTGAGTTCCGTGATCCTACTATATTGTCATCAGCTGTAACGGAATTTAAAACAAAGGTGAATTCTATCACTGAATCATACAATAATAAAACCCGTTATGAACAAGTTGCTGGTCTGAACGACTGGTTGACAAAGCATAACAGCTATAATTCAGACTTACTCCAAACTAAAACAGCTGCAGAAATTGCTTGGAGCTCAATGAGTGCATTGCGTGAGAGTACAGGTTCGCTGGGACCAGTTTGTGAGGGATATGCCCGTGCCTTCAAGTGTCTGTGTGACAAACTATCTATTCCTTGTATCTTGGCAACGGGTAATGCCAAAAATAGCAAGTCTGGAGACGGTGAGGCTCATATGTGGAATGAGGTACAGATGGATAATAATAAATGGTATGCGGTTGATGTTACTTGGAATGATCCGATCATGGCAGGAGCAGACAATAACCAGAAAGTTTCTGGAGGCGAGAACGAGTTCTGGCTCTTGTTGGGTCAAAATGACGAGGTCGCTCCAGGCTTCACGTTTGCAGAGTCACATCCCAATACCCCAGCAGGCATTAATCCTTATCAGAGCCAGTGGGAACTCCTGTTTGCTTCGCTGATTACCGATACACATTATGAGCCAGGTGGTGGTAGTCATGAAGAAGTCATTGCTTTTGCTGACGAAGAAGTAAAAAAGATTTGTATTAGCAAATGGGATACGAATGGCGATGGCGAACTGAGCTATACTGAGGCTGCGGCTGTGACAGATTTGGGTGATGCATTTTATAATAAGCGTATCAGTACTTTCAATGAGTTGCAATATTTTACAGGCTTGAAGGTGATTGGACAGACGGCGTTCCATTTCTCCGATGTAACATCTGTTAAGTTCCCCACAAGTGTTACGGAAATCGGAAATGGGGCCTTTGATGAAACGGGTCTTGTATCGATTGACGGCGGAGTTACTAAAAACGACTTGGTTATTCCCGATCATATCACGACTTTGCGTTTTGAAGCCTTCGCTTGTAATGGTGGCATTTATTCTGTCAAGATTCCTGCCAGTGTGACACTGATCGAACCGTATGTTTTCAGGAATTGCATAGATTTGAAATCGTTCAGCGTTGACAAAGATAATCCTGTCTATAAGATGGCCGATGGTTGGCTGATCGAGAATGGAACTACATTGCATTCATGTCCAATTTTGCAGGAGTCGGAAAAACTTGTTGTTACAGAAGGAATCAAAGAAATTGCCAAATATGCCGCCACTATGTATTCTATAAGGGGACTGAAAGAAGTCGTTTTGCCTTCAACCCTTAAGAAAATTGGTGCTTCGGCATTCGGTCGTCTGGAAAAGATCATTTGTAATGCCACAGAACCTGCTGAGCTGGTCATTGAGGGAAGTGAAGAAAAGTATTGGTATCCATTCGACGAAGAAACCTTCGACATTGCTACACTTTATGTTCCTCTAGGTTCAAAAGAGAAGTATATGGCTGCTGAGGGCTGGAAGATGTTTAAGAACATCGTGGAGATAGAGGAACAGCCTGAGCTGAACGATGGCGACTGGTTCATGGGCAAGACGGCTGAGGGGCTGGATATGAACTTCCAGGTGATTAGTGCCAAGGACAAGACCTGCCAGGTTGGAATAGGCAATATGGATGTTCCTGCTATAAGTAAAGAAACGACTGGTAAACTGACCATCCCAGCAGAAGTTAACGGTTATAAGGTGACAATGATTTCAACTGGTGCCATATATCGTTGTTATGGGATTACAGAACTGATTATTTCAGAGGGCATAGAGAGCCTGATGGATAACAGTATAGAGTTCTGTGATGGACTGACGTCTATAGTCCTGCCTGCCAGTGTGACTTATTTGAGCGAGACTTTTGGTGGATTCGGAAAGAATATTCAGTCGATTTCCGTGGAAGAGGAGAATCCTGTCTATGACTCGCGTAATGGCTGTAATGCCATTATAGAGACGGCAAATAATACAATCCGTTGCGGGTGTGTCAATACCGTCATTCCAGAATCAGTAACTGCTATCGGTGCCTGGTCTATGTGCCGTAAGGGTCTGACAAATATCGTAATTCCTGAGCAGATAACATATATAGGTGCAGGAGCCTTACGTTATAATGACTATACAGAAATAACTATACCATCAGGAGTGAAGGAGATTGGATGGAGTGCTTTTGATGGTTGTAAGACATTGGAGAAAGTAACTATTCTCCCTGAAAAGTGTCGTGTGGAATCGGCTGCATTCTGGGATAATGTCAATTTGAAGAAGGTCATTTCCTATATCAAGCAACCAGAAGCTACAAATGGAAATATTATAACAAGTACGATAGAAAACACTGTAGCTAAAGACGTGATTCTATATGTGCCAGAAGGGACAAAAGCTTTATATGAGGCTACAAATGGCTGGAACAATTTGAATAATATCGTAGAATCAATAACCTCAGAATCGGCTGTTTATGCAAAGAATGAAGACAATAGTCTTTCTATAGGTGATGTTAGCGAGACATCGGAGCGAGTAGAGATTCCTTCAAGTGTAATTGTTGCAGGGGAGGAACTTGCTGTAACTGCTATTGCTGAGAGTGCCTTTGAAAACAATACCACTATTCTGAAAGTGACGATTCCAGAGACAATCTCAGAAATTGGCGAGAATGCCTTTGCTGGGTGTCGTAATTTGAAGGAGATTCGTGTATTCGCAGAGGAGCCGATAAAATTAGGCTCTTCAACGGCATCAGGCACTCGTGGCAGCGGTGCTTCATCCGTCTTCGCTGAGGTTGACATGGAGACTTGTGTACTCTATGTTCCTGCAGGTTCAAAGGAGAAGTATGAGCAGGCTGAGGGCTGGAGTGACTTCAAGAACATCATTGAGATGGGAGAGACTGCTGCCATCACCATTGGCAAGAGTGGTAAGGCGTCTTATTGCGGTGACAAGTCACTGGACTTTGGCTATTCTGACAAGGTAAAGGCCTATATCGCAACTGGCTTTGACAAGGATGAAGGCACGATATGGCTGACGCGTGTGAAGGATGTGCCTGCTGGTGTGCCTGTCTTGATCAAGGGTGAGGCCAACAAGACTTACGATGTCCCTGTGACGGACAGCCAGAACTCATATTATACGAATATGTTCGTGGGTAACACGAGTGGCGATAAGATGGTGATTCAAGAGACAGATGGTGACATGATGAACTATTACCTGTCAGGTGACGGCACCTTCAAGAGTGTGAATAAGACCGCAAACATTGGTAATAACAAGTGCTACCTGCAGTTGCCTGGAGCGTTTGAAGCCACAGCAACTGGTGCCACTCAGACGGTAAAGGTTGGTTCGATTGGCAAGGCTTCGTTTGCTGCTCCTGTCGATTTGGACTTCACGAATGTATCAGGTTTGAAGGCCTTCACGGCTACTGGCTATGATAAGAGTACGAAGACGATCTGGCTGACTCGTGTGATGAAGGTCCAGAAGGGTGAGGGCGTGCTGCTGAAGGGCGATGCAAAGGAATACGAGATTCCTTCTGCCGGTGTTCAGAGTAGTTACATGAATATGTTCGTTGGCAATACGAGTGGTGCTTCTGTTCAGGTTCAGGAAACGTCAGCTGATGGTAGTCAGACGAATTACTATCTGAAGGGTGACGGTTCGTTCGTCAGTGTGAACGGATTTGTGAACATTGGCAATAACAAGTGTTATCTGGAGTTACCCACCTCGATGGTTGCTGTTGCAGCATCTACTCGTAGCGCTGAGGGCAATTACGTCTTGGAAGAGCCTGAGATGATCAGTATGCCGATTGTTAGGAGTATCGAATATGATGATGCCAACGCAACTGCCATCAAGGACCTTACCCCGGCCCTCTCCAAAGGCGAGGAACTATGGTATACCCTCCAAGGGCAGAGAGTTAGCAAGCCTGGTAAGGGGCTCTACATCCATAATGGTAAAGTGGTCGTAATTAGGTAACATATACCTTATTATAAATAAAAATCCCGAAACGTTTGGTCGTTTCGGGATTTTTGTTTATCTTTGCAGTCAGTAACTGAATTATTAAAGACAAAATGAATACAAACTAAAATATTACGCTTATGAAACTAAATGTTACTCAGAAATTAGTGATGACGCTGGCATTGTGGATGCTGGCAACAACAGCTGCGTGGGCAGACTACACAGGCTACACCAGAAATTATGTGACAGCCAACGGCCTGATCTTTAAGCGCCAGTTTACCGAAGAGGATCCTTCTGGCTCAACTTGTGTGCTGATCAGACCAAGCGAAGGTAATAAGGAAGTGTGGGCATTGTGCTATGACACTGGTCAGTATAAGGATTATGCGCCAGTACCAGAAGGTACTGATCCCGAAAAGCATGTTGGACCTGATGGTGAAAAATACCAAGAAGCTACCTATGTTATTCCCAGTAATTTCAATAATTACAAATTGGTGGCAATTGCTCAAGATGCCTTCAAGGAGAATCCCAACATCGTGAGCATTACCTTCCCTGACCAGAATGTGACTGAGATTCCTTATGAAGCCTTCTATAAATGTACTTCCTTGGCGAGCCTAAATTTCAATGGTTCCAGTATAGAGGTCATCCGTGAAGGTGCTTTTAAGGGGTGTACATCATTGAAGAGCATTGATGGCTGGGGTGTGGTTCATACCATCCGTGGCAGTAGGGCTTTTGGCGACTGCACAGCTCTGGAGAAGATCGTTATTGGTAAGGATGTGATGCATATCTGTGGTACGGCTTTTGCTGGTGATACCAGTGTTGAGACCCTTATTTTTGAAGATGGCGACAAGAAGATTCAGCTTGATGCCGGAGGTGGAAATGAAGGAGACCTGGAAGATATGTTCTATGGCTGTCCTATCTCAAAAATCTATTATGGTCGCAAGATGATGAATAATGTCGGTGATGGTGTGCTTCATTTCCATAATCCATGTATGATCAGCAGTGCGATGAAAGCGCTCGAAGTGGTGAATGTGGAGTTCGGAGAGAAGGTGGATAGTATCAGAAATGGTTTCTTTGCTTATTTTGAACCGACTATTCAAGTCAGTGCACCTCATACAACTTATATCGGTACATACGCATTCTATAACACTAAATTAAAAGGTATGGATGCGCCGAAGATCAAGTACATCGATCAATATGCTTTCGAAAAATCCACGCTCTCTGATTTTAATTTCTACTCGGTGGAGGAGATTGGGAATTATGCATTCCAAAATTCACGCCTGACGAATGTATCCCTGCCGGCTACGCTGAAGTACGTAGGTGTCAGTGCATTCAACCTGAACTATACCAGCGATGAGCAAAATGAGGCCGGTAATTATGATGATACCTCTTCGTTGAAGACCTTTACGATTGAGGATGGCGACGAGCCTATCGAACTGGGCTTTGACAGAGACTATTTTGAAGAGCATAAGAACGATGAAAGTGATTATTGGGAGACGATTGCCTATTCAAGGCCATGGCTCTCCAGCTTGACTCTGGAAGAGATCTATATCGGCCGCCCCGTAGCTCATGAGCCCGTCATCAACCCGGTATATGGCAATGTCGAGAAATTTGCCGATGTATTGAGTTTCAGAGCAAATTCATTCCCCAAGTTGAAGAAGGTGGAACTGACCAAGGTGACGATGATTGATGATGCTGCCTTCCAATCTGGTTTTGCTGATTATGACCCGCAGAGCAGCCTGGAGGAGGTATCACTGCCGATGCTGAAGGCTGTGCCGTCGCAGTGTTTCTATCACTGCCCCAAGCTGAAGACTGTGAATATTCCGAAGGCCGAGACAATCTGGAAAGAGGCCTTTGCCTATGCCAGCGCTGACCTCGACCTCTCGTTTATCAATACCGTCGATAGCATCAAGGAACGGTGCTTTATGTACAGTAGCATCGGTCCGGAGCTCACGATCCCTGCCTCGTTGAAGTTCTTAGGTACAGGTGTGTTCAGTAACTGTGAGAGCCTGAAGAAGGTTACGTTCGAGTATGGCGAGAAGCCCTTAGGTATGGAATACTCCTTTGCAAATAACTACGCCTACAGTGGCAGGATGGTCATTGGTGGCGGTAAGTGCGGTATCGAGGAATTCTACTTCGACCGTAACGTGGAGCCTTGCACCTATATTGACAAGAGTGGCGAGACGCCTGTGACTTACACCTATCGCTTGTCAATTGCACGCGGTAGCGGCGATAACAGTATCTTCCCCAACCTGAAGACCGTTACTATCGGCAAGAAGCTCACTTCGCTGAATGGCTATAGTATCGAGGAGACTGAACTGGAGTATATCCTCTGCGAGAACCCGGAGCCCATCGCCATGGCTTATATTTACTATGAAAATGACGAAGGCTACAACGCCGATCACAGCGAGGGTTATTCTTTCTCTAATCATGTACAGGAAGAAGTGCAGCTCCTTGTACCTGACGGTTCCGTATCCAAGTACTTGAATGCCGACGTATGGAAGGGCTTTAAGAATCTGACTGATTCCAAAGGTGACCTCGGGAGCATTGAAATCACAATTCCGAAGGAAGGCATCACGACCTATAGCGGTCTTCGTAACCTTGATTTCTCGAAAGTGGAGGGAGTTAAAGCCTATATCGCCAGCAGTTATGATGCTGATGCAGAGAGTGTTCAGCTGAGTCAGGTCACTGATGTGACGGCAGATCAATACAATGAGGTAGGTGTAGTGATCAAGGGTGCTGCCGGAACCTATCAGGTGCCTGTGGTTGCCAATACGGTCAAGAGTGCCTACGTGAATATGCTGGCCAGCGTTCCGAGTGACCAGCGGACTATCAAGGAGGAAGGCTATACCTATTTTAATTATTCATCAAGTGCTGTGGATGTATACAACTGCTATCTGAAGAATGACCAGTTCGTAAAGATCTCCGGTTCTAAAAAAATAGGACCTAACGCGGCATATTTAATGGTGCCAGAGTCTTTTAAGACCAATAAAGGAGACGCTCTTACGGTCACATTAGGCAGTGCGACCTTCACTCCCCTGTATGCGGATGTTGATCTGGACTTCACGAATGTGCAGGGCTTGGAGGCTTATTGTGCCACGGGCTTTGCCAATACGGGTACCGTGACGCTGACTCGTGTGTTCAGGGTGTCAGCTCATACACCACTTCTGCTGAAGGGTACGCCAGAGACTGCTTATACCATTCCATCCGAGAGAGTCAAGGCAGTCTTTATGAACATGCTAGTGTCTAATCCTTCAGATAATGAATTGACCATTGAGGAGACTACATACAGTCTGACCAACTTCTATCTGGATGGCGACAAGTTCAAGAAGGTTAAAACGAGTGCCACCATCCCCGGGTATGGAGTTTACTTGAATGTTCCGACCATTACTGTCGGAGATGTTGAGGAGTATAGCATCGCCTTTAAAGAGCCTGAGACGATGAAGTTGGGCCTTAGTAATAATGTGTCCATTAGCATAGGTAAGAGTGGTAAGGCTTCGTATTGTGGAGATGAGTCTCTGGACTTCAGCTACTCAGAGGAGGTGAAGGCTTATATCGCTACTGGTTATGACAAGGATGCGGAGATCATCTGGCTGACACGTGTAAAGGATGTTCCTGCTGGCGTGCCAGTATTGATTAAAGGTGAGGCAGAAAAGACCTATGAAGTTCCTGTGACGGATAGCCAGAATTCTTATTATAAGAATATGTTCGTGGGTAACACAAGCGGTGATAAGATTCAGGTTAATGAGACTGATGGCGTCCTCGTGAACTACTACCTCTCAGGCGATGGTGTCTTTAAGAGCGTGAAGGGCTATGCGAACATTGGTAACAACAAGTGCTATCTGCAATTGCCAGGAACATTCAATGCTGCAGTTGAAGGTTCGTCTCAGACAGTGACGTTAGGTGCTTCAGGGAAAGCCTCTTATGCTGCTCCTGTAGATTTAGACTTCACAAATGTTGAGGGATTGAAGGCCTTCTCGGCCACAGGCTATGACAAGAGTTCGAAGACCATCTGGCTAACGCGTGTGATGAAGGTCCAGAAGGGTGAGGGAGTGCTGCTGAAAGGTGATTCTAAGGATTACGAGATTCCTTCTACTGGTGTTCAGAGTAGCTATATGAATATGTTCGTTGGTAACACGAGTGGTGACAAGATTCAGGTACAGGAGACGTCTGCTGATGGCAGTCAGACGAATTTCTATCTGAAATCTGACGGTACTTTTGTTAGTGTGAACGGTTATGTGAACATTGGTAATAATAAGTGTTATCTGGAGTTGCCCACTTCGATGGTTTCTACCGCTGCCTCTACTCGTGGTGCAGAGGCTAACTACATCGTAGACGAGCCTGAGATGATTAAGATACCAGTCTTCAGGAGTATTGGCAATGATGGTGATGGCACTACTGGAATAAATGTTCGATCTTCAAAGATCAATGCTCAATCCGATGCCTATTACACCCTCCAAGGTCAGCGTGTTGTGAACCCAGGTAAGGGCCTATACATCAAGAATGGTAAAAAGGTTATCATCAGATAATCCTTATACCTTATTATATTATAAAAATCCCGAAACGTTTGGTCGTTTCGGGATTTTTATTTATCTTTGCCCCCAAATATTTAATTTATTTAGGAAGATGAAAAGGATTCTTTTATTTTTGACGGGTATTATAATGTCATTGCCTATGCTGGCTAATGAGTACGTGGATGATTATGGTATAAAGTATACTTATACACCTCCTGCTTCTGGTACTACAGGTGAGGCAACTTTATCTGATGGTAAAGGATTAAATACTCCAACTTTTACTATTACAGCCTCCTTTACAGTAAGTGGTGTGACATATTCTGTAACAAGTATTGCAGATGATGCCTTTGCTAATAAAGTTGAGAGTTCGTATAATGATGATTATACACCTGTTCATGTCATCATTCCAGAAGGAATCACAACAATAGGAAAGTGCGCTTTTAGGAAGTGCTCAAATCTAAAGTTGTTAGAACTTCCAGCTTCACTTACATCTATCGGTGGTGATGCTTTCAAGGATTGTGGCCGTATAGGTTATGTAAGTTGTGGTTTTGAATCATCAAAAGTATCCCTATTAGATTGCATTCCCTCAAATGTACCGATGACACTTTATGTTTCAGAATCACACTTGGATGCTTATAAAGCTATAGATAAAGTGAAAAATAAATTTACAGGAGGAATCTATGGTGGTAAATTTACGTTAGTGGATGACGGTGGGATGATTTATGTTTGTGCGACAGGTGAAAGAAAAGAGGCTACATTATATTCGGGGAAAGATGAATCTGAGATTATTGTGCCCTCCAAAATATATGTAGGTGAGACTACATGTTATAACGTGTATAGTATAGGTAGAGGAGCTTTCTATGGATTCTCAAACCTTACCAATCTGATAATAGAGAGTGGTGTCACGTCCATTCATAAATCAGCCTTTTATGGATGTACAAAGTTAAAAAGACTAGATATTCGTTCAAATAGTGTTACGATTGCTTCTGACGCTTTCACTAATTGTAGCAATTTGCTTTATGTATGTAGCAATCTAAGTGATCCTACTTCCACATATACACTGGATGTTCTTCCATCCAACGATTTGATGAAGCTCTATATACGAAACAATGATGTGTGGAATTCGTATAAAGATAATCAAAATCTTATCAATAAGTTTACTGGTGGTATCTTTAATGGAGGAGATTTGTTGGAGGTTTCTGATGCGACAAGTGGCATGACATATATCATTGCAGATGGATCAGGTGATGCGACTTTGAGTATTGGTAAAAACACCCCGATGGTTACAATTCCAGAAAAGATTGTGTATAATACTAGTGACTATTATGTAACAACCATCGCTAAAGGTGCCTTTAAAGTTGATAATCGAAAACAAATTGTTGAATTGACTATTGAAGGAAATCGTTTTAAAGGGATTGGCGCTAATGCTTTTGATGGATGCTCTAATTTAAGGAATGTCGTATTTCCTTCTTCGCTTTCAAAAATAAGTGATAATGCTTTCTGGGGATGTAGTGGACTCGTTCATATTGTATGTAAAAATAGTGCTCCTACAGCAATAAGCGAAAAGGCTTTTATGATAAGTAATAACACATGGAGCTCAGCTACCTTGTATGTACCATCAAATACCACACATTTGTATCAGGCGGCTACTGGTTGGCAAAAACTTGTTAATATTCAGGAAGGTGATTTGGTCGAGGTTACCAAAGAGGGGTTGACATATGCCTGTCTGAAGAACGGAGTATCTTTGACAGCCACAGTGACAAAAGCGGCATCAGACGTCACGAGAGTAACGATTCCAATTATTTTTGAAAATGGCGGCGAGAATTATGATGTGACTTCTATTGCTGAGAAAGCATTCCAGAATTGTAAAAGCCTGGAGAAGGTGGTATTGCCCTCGAGTCTGACGTCAATAGGAGACTATGCTTTTGACGGTTGCAGCAAACTGGCATATGTCGTTTGTCCTATAGTCAATTCAATTAATATTAATGAAAATGTATTCTCGAATTACCAAGCCATCTTATTTGTACCTGGAGGTGACAGAGGTCGCTATAGCAATGCTCTAGGATGGGGAAATTTCGCGAAAGTCTTAGAGGGTGATATGGGAGAAGGTAAAAAAGACAATTTGAATTATGTCTATGCAACATATAGTAAGGAGGCTATCTTGGTTAAGAGTGAAACTACTGACCAGGATGTTACTATACCTTATTCCATTATGTTTAATAGTGATTTTTATAATGTGACAGAAATCGATAAGTCGGCTTTCAAAGGTAATAGTTCTCTTGTAAACCTGATTATAGATGGCATGGCGTTTGGAAGTGTGACTATTGGATCGAATGCTTTCCAAAATTGTTCCAATTTGCAGAAGGTGGTTTTGCCTTCAACACTGACCAAGATTGATGATTATGCGTTTGCTGGCTGTAATAAAATAAAAGAGATTATCAGTAAAGTCGTCGCAAAAACTAATTCGCCATTTACTTTTAGCGACAACGTATTCTCGGAAACCATATACCCAACGGCTATAGTTTATGTTCCCATAGGCAGTCTGCCAGGCGCTACTACAACTGCCTATAAGGCTACCGATGGATGGAAAAACTTTACGAACTACCTTGAAGGCGAGAAGTTAAAGGCGACGGTAGACAAGATAACCTATGAGTATCTGACTGGTCCAAAGACAGCTACCTTGATTAGTTCTACGACCACAGAGAAGAATGTGACCATCCCTGACTCTGTCAAGATAGATGGTGTGAAATACGGAGTGATAGACATAGGCCAGAATGCTTTCAAGGGTAATACATCGATCGAGAGGCTGACAATCTCAGAGAAAGTTAAGACGATTGGTGCCTATGCCTTCCAAGGTTGTACTGGCTTGAAGAAAATCGAGCTTCCTTCAACGCTTATGGACATTGGTGAAAAGGCTTTTGATGGTTGCAAGAGTATTACTCATGTTTGTAGCAAGATCAGTACAAGTACACTTTTTGAGATCAATAACAATGTATTCTCTGTATATACAGCCTCTTTATATGTACCAGAAGGGACCTTGGACACTTATAAGGCGAAGAACGGATGGAATAACTTTACGAATAATGTCTATACAGGCTATTTCGTGGATGATTTGACCATAGACTATTTGTCTTACGATTGTTTGATTACTGGTTCGGGAAATGCTGCCACAAAGACCGCGACATTGACCAAGAGCACAACTTCTACTGCGGATGTCGTTATACCAGACTCTGTTCCTGTCGGAAGCTTATATTACAGGGTGACTAATATCCGCCAGTCTGCTTTCAGTGGCAACAGCAAGCTTGTGAACATCACGATACCGACGTATGTTACTACCATCGGTGATAATACTTTCAATAACTGTAATAACATCACGAATATCATCAGTAAGATCAAGACGCCTTTCGTAATCAATAAAGATGTGTTCTCGATATCCTCCGCCACACTCTATGTGCCTGTAGGGAGAAGGGATGCTTATAAGACAACAGACGGATGGTCGAAGTTCTTGACAGTCTATGAAGGCTTGATGATAGAGAAACCAGTTGGTGAAATGGTTTATCAATGTGCGACAGGTGATAAGACTGCCATCATGGTATCGACAACCACCACAGCAACTGACGTCATTATCCCTGACTCTTTTGCTATAGATAATGATTTCTATAAGGTGATAGCTATTAACCAGTCAGTCTTCAAGGGTAAGACATCTATCGTGAACCTGACACTGCCTTCTAAGCTAACTCAGATTGGCGACAACGCATTTAACGGTTGCAAGAATATTGCGACGATTACCTGTAAGGCTATTGAGCCGCCCGTCATCACAGACAACGTGTTCCCTGCTTATACTGCGACTTTGTATGTTCCAGTAGGATCCAGGTCTAAGTATCAGAACGCCACAGGTTGGAATAACTTTGCTACAGTATTCGAAGGCGAATGGAAAGAGGTGACACTTGATGGTATGACTTTTGTCTACGCCACAGGTGACAAGACGGCGACACTGACTAAGACAACGTCTACAGAGAAGGATGTTACGATTCGTGGCTCATTTGATATAGATGGTGTTACCTATAAAGTGACAGCCATCGGTAATTCCGCATTTAAAGGAAATACCTCTGTTGTTAACCTGAAAATATCGGAGAATATCAAGTCGATTGGTGCCTATGCGTTCCAAAGCTGCTCCAATTTGAAGAGAGTTGAGTTGCCATCAACACTGACAGACATCGGCGATAAGGCCTTTGATGGTTGCAAGAACCTGACTCATGTATGTAGCAAGGCTAAGACACCTACTGACATTCCTGAAAATACATTCTCTGCATATACAGCTAAATTGTTTGTGCCAGACGGAACTTTAGGAAACTATCAGGCACGAAGCGGCTGGAATAAGTTTACTAATGTATACCTGGGGTACTTTGTGGATGAGGTTGTATATGAAGGCATGACATTTGTCTGCCTGATAAATGGAGAGGGAGAAAAAGCTGCTAAAAACGCAACACTGATCAAGTCAGCAACCTCTACAGCCTATGTGTCCATTCCTGCTTCTGTGAAAACAGGTGACGTATCCTATTTGGTAACAACAATCGGTCAGTCTGCCTTCAATAACAATAGCAAGCTTGTGACTCTGACATTATCAGAAAATATAAATGCGATAGAAGACAATGCGTTTGCCAACTGTCTTAACATATCGGTTATTACAAGTATGATTAAAGTGCCTTCTGGCTTCAATGATAATGTATTCTCGGCTTATACAGCCACACTTTATGTGCCTGTATCTACCAGATCAAAGTATCAGGCAGCAAATGGTTGGAAAAATTTTGCAACTATTTTGGAAGGTGAACGGAACGAGACGACAACAGAAGATGGAATGACTTATATCTATGCTACAGGCGATAAGACTGCCACTCTGGTGAAGGCTGCGTCAGTTGATAAGGACTTCACTGTCCGCGGTACATTCAAGGTTGGAGAGGTTACCTATACGGTGACTGCTATCGACAAATCTGTCTTCAAGGATAAAAAGACGATCGTGAACTTGAAGATTGAAGAGAACATTAAGTCCATCGGAGCTAATGCCTTCCAGAATTGTGTCAACCTGGAGAAGGTTGAGGTGCCGTCAACGGTGACGGAGATAGGCGAGTGTGCCTTCGACAACTGTACCCGTCTGTCGCATATTGTCAGCAGGGTCAAGTCAACATTCCCCATCAATAAAAATGTGTTTGCAGAATCCATCTACCCGACAGCGAAGTTATATGTGCCGACTGTTACCAGCGCAGACTACAAGACAACTGCAGGATGGGAGAATTTCAGACATATTCTCGTAGGTGATATGAAGGAAGTCACACAAGAAGACATTACGTATTATTTAGTACAGGGTCAAAATATCGCTACGTTGGTCAAAGCTTCAACGTCAGCAGCGGAAGTGACGATTCCTGCTACAGTGAAAGACGGAGAGATTACATATAATGTGACGGATATTGGAGCCTATGCTTTCAGTGGTATTGGCTCATTAAAGAAACTGACAATCTCAGAGGGTGTCAAGTCAGTTGGAATTGGTGCTTTCCAGAATTGTAGTAACCTGGACAAGGTCGTTTTGCCGGCAAGCCTGACTTCTATTGGCGAATTTGCTTTCGATAAATGTAACCGCCTGACGCTTGTCAGAAATGACGCCCAAACACCTATAGGTATCAGTGAGAATGTGTTCTCTGTCTATACGGGTAAGTTGAATGTGCCAATAGGATCTGGAGGTCAGTATAGGAATGCTGACGGATGGAAACTATTCTCGACGATACTCGAAGGTGACATGCTGGAAGCGGAAGTCGATGGTATGACCTATGCCTATGTGACTGGTCCCAGAACGGCAACACTGATGAAGGGCGTGACAGAGGCAACTGATCTGACAATTCCGTCAACCATTACTATCGGTGGCGTGGAATACACTGTAACGGATATTGAAGAGTCAGCGTTTGTCAATGCTACCTCTATTGTCAATCTGACTATATCCGGAGGTATCAAAACCATCGGAGCTAATGCCTTCAAGAATTGTAGCTATCTGACTAAGGTAGAACTTCCAGCTTCGTTGACGTCTATTGGCTCTGGTGCCTTCAGTAAGTGTGACCGTCTGTCTCATGTTGTTTCATTTATCATGGAGCCATTCCAGATATCTGACGATGTATTTACGACAATGGTCTATAGTAATGGTACATTGTATGTACCTGTCAAGACCAGTGACTTATATAAGAGCGCTTTAGGCTGGAACAATTTCCAATCTGTTTTAGAGGGAGAGATTTATGAGGTGACAGTGGATGGCATGACGTATGTCTATGTACCTAATCTCAAGATCGCTAAGTTGACGAAAGGTGTGTCTGGTGTCAAGGATGTAACTATACCCTCATCGATTGCAGTTGATGGCACCGATTATCAGGTGACAGACATTGACCGCTCTGCCTTCTATGGCATCAATTCCTTGGAAAATTTGATAGTTTCTGAGGGCGTTAAGACCATTGGCTCTACAGCCTTCAAGAATTGTTATAATCTCAAAACGGTGTCATTACCGTCCAGTCTGATATCAATTGGTGAGTATGCATTTGAGAATTGTAAGAAAATAGCATCGATTAACTGTTATGGCAAGAAACCGATTGCCATTACTGAAAACGTATTCTCGTCTTCAACGATGGTTCTATATGTGCCAGTAGGAGCTGCCTCTTTGTATCAGGCTGACAATTGTTGGGGAAAATTCAATATCATGGAGGCTACCACCATTATTATCGGCAAAAGCGGTAAGGCTTCTTATTGTGGAGACAATTCGCTTGATTTCAACTTCTCTGACGAAGTCAAGGCCTATATTGCAACAGGTTATGATGAGACAGAGGGTACGATCTGGCTCACACGTGTGAAGGATGTGCCTGCTGGCGTTCCTGTATTGATTAAGGGTACGGCTGAGAAGACCTATAATGTTCCTATTACAACCAGTCAGAATTCATATTATAAGAATATGTTCAAAGGTAATACGAGTGGCGATGCCATCAAAGTCAACGAAACTGAGGGCAACCTCGTAAACTATTATCTGTCAGGTGATGGTACGTTTAAGAGTGTGAAGGGTTATGTAAACCTTGGCAACAACAAGTGCTACCTGCAGTTGCCTGGCACGTTCAACCCCGCAGAGGTTGGTGTCGCTCAGTCGGTCGTAATCAAATCTTCAGGCAAGGCTTCTTTTGCTGCTCCTGTAGATCTTGACTTCACAAATGTGAAGGGCCTGAAAGCCTTCACAGCGACGGGTTATGATAAGAGCTCGAAGACCATCTGGTTGACTCGTGTGATGAAGGTTCAGAAGGGTGAGGGTGTCTTGCTGAAGGGAAATGCCAATGATTATGAGATACCATCTGTAGCTGTTCAGAGCAGTTATATGAATATGTTTATTGGCAACACGAGTGGTGCTCAGATCCAGGTTAAGGAAACGTCTGCTGATGGTAGTCAGACGAATTTCTATCTGACTAGTAATGGTACATTTGTCAGTGTGAATGGCTATGTGAACATTGGTGACAATAAGTGTTATCTGGAGTTACCCACCTCGATGGTTGCTGTTGCCTCCACTCGTGGTTCAGAGGCTGATTACAAGTTTGAAGAGCCTGAGGTAATCAAGCTGCCAATCAGCTTCAGAAGCATCGACAATGATGGCAATGGTACGACCGTCATTCACGAGACGAAGCAGCATAGAGAGGATAATGCATACTACACTCTCCAAGGCCAGCGCGTAGAGAATCCTGGCAAGGGTATCTATATCAAGAATGGTAAAAAGGTCATAATTAAATAGTACTATTTATCATATTTTTAATAATAAATCCCGAAATGCTTGTTTGTTTCGGGATTTTTTTATATATTTGCAACTTAATTAACATTACCAAATAATTATACCAGTATGAAGAAATTATATTTGTTATTATGTATGCTGCCTCTTTCGCTGTGTTCAAATGCTACGGTATCTGAGGTAGATGGTATTTACTACCAACTGATTAAAAAGACTAATGTTGCTGTTGCCGAAGTGGCTGCAGGAACAAGTAAATACACGGGAAACATTACGATACCAGAAACAGTCTTGTATGATGGTGTTACTTATGATGTGACGGCTATTCAGGATAATGCGTTTGCCAGTTGCAAGGAACTTACAAGTGTGTCTATTCCTAATAGTGTTACATCTATTGGCGAAAATGGTTTTAGTGAATGTATCGGCCTTACTGCTGTGACGATAGGCGGTGGTGTGAAAGAAATAGGCGTTAGAGCCTTCTTCAAGTGTACGAGTCTGACGGAAATTGTGGTTCCTGACAATGTTACCAGTATCGCTGATTATGCATTTACAGGATGTACTAATCTGGTTTCCATCACCCTTCCCACGAATTTGAAAGTCATTGGCCTCAATCTCTTTCATAACTGTACTAGTCTGGCAGCCATCACGATTCCTGCTGGTGTGACTACGATTGACGACTATGCATTCCAGAACTGTAAGTCGCTAGTATCTCTTACCATACCAGAGAGTGTGACTGCCATCGGAAATTCTGCATTTGCAGAGTCTGGTCTGACATCTATGATTATACCTACAACTGTCGAGACATTTGGAAATGGCTTGTTCCATGATTGTTCCAGTCTGGTTTCTGTCACGATTCCCAATTCCTGGGCCACCATTCCTACCAGTACTTTCGCAGGATGTAGCTCACTCACATCTTTTACGATACCAGCCAGTGTGACTGAGATTGGGGGCTCTGCTTTCGACGGTTGTACGAGTCTGACGTCGATGACCATACCTAGCACAGTCACTACTATCGGAAGTGCAGCCTTCAATGCATGTACAGGTCTGACTTCTGTAACGTTCGAGAAAGGCGTTGTGATCATTGGAGGTATGTCCTTCAGAGATTGTTCCAATCTGGAAACAGTAACACTTCCAGAATCAGTGACCAAGATTGACGACAATGCTTTTCTTCGCTGTACCAGCCTGAAGGCGATAGCTCTCCCTAATAGTCTGACATGGCTTGGAAACAATACATTCCAAGGTTGTAGCAGCATGACCTCCCTGACTATAGGTACAGGACTAAAAGACATATATAATATGGTTTTTGAGGACTGTAGCAGTCTGACATCAGTTGTTATTCCGAGTAATGTGACTACACTTGGTTTTGCTTCTTTCCGTAATTGTTCCTCGCTGGCATCCCTCACACTTTCTGAGGGGTTGACAGAGATAGGTAACAATGTGTTCCAGAATTGTTCAAGCTTGACCACTGTTACAATTCCCAATAGCGTGAAAGGTATTGGCAATTCTGCCTTTATGGAATGTGTAAAACTGGAAACGGTGAAATTAGGTAAAGGCATTGAGTCAATTAGTTATTTGACATTTAGTGTTTGCGAAAACTTGTCGGATGTCTATTTATACGCAAAGAAAGTGCCGTTCGCCTATGACAATACCTTTAAGGATTCTTATCCCCAATACATCACCCTGCATGTGCCAGCTGGCAGTGTTGATGCCTATAAGGCTGCTGAGCCTTGGAACAAGTTCAAGGAGATTATAGCTTTGTCAGACGAGGATGATAATGATGATGTAGATACAGAGCCTATCTCTATTGGCAATAGTGGTAAGGCATCGTATTGTGGCGACAAGTCTTTGGATTTCAGTTTCTCTGATGAAGTGAAGGCCTATATCGCTACGGGATTTGATATGGATGAAGGGGTCATCTGGTTGACGCGTGTAAAGGACGTTCCTGCTGGCGTTCCTGTTTTGATTAAGGGCGATGCCAATAAGACTTACGATGTCCCAGTGACGGATAGTCAGAACTCATATTATAAGAACATGTTTGTGGGTAATACGTGTGGTATGACTATTCAGATTGAGGAAAATGTAGGTTTCCTTGTGAACTATTACCTGTCGAGCGACGGTACTTTCAAGAGTGTGAATAAGACCGCAAACATTGGTAACAATAAATGTTACCTGCAGCTGCCTAGTGCGTTCGAACAAGCTGAAGTCGGTCCAACCCAGACGGTGACGATCAAGGACATAGGCAAGGCTTCTTATGCTGCTCCTGTAGACCTTGACTTTACGAATGTAGAGGGTCTGAAAGCCTTTACGGCCACAGGCTATGACAAGAGTTCGAAGACCATTTGGCTGACCCGTGTGATGAAGGTCCAGAAGGGCGAGGGTGTCTTGCTGAAGGGTGATGCAAAGGATTATGAAATACCATCTGCCGCTGTTCAGAGCAGTTATATGAATATGTTCGTTGGTAACACATGTGGCGTTGAAATCCAGGTTCAGGAAACATCAGCTGATGGTACAAAAACAAACTTCTACCTGAAGGGTGACGGTTCGTTCGTGAGTGTGAACGGTTATGTGAACATTGGTAACAACAAGTGTTATCTGGAGTTGCCCACCTCAATGGTTTCTACAGCCGCTTTCACTCGCGGTGCAGAGGTTAATTACATCTTGGAAGAGCCTGAAATGATCAAGATGCCGATCAGCTTCAGAAGCATTAGCAACGATGACGACGGTACAACCGGAATAAAAGTTCAATCTTCAATGTTCAGTGTTCAATCAGATGCCTATTACACCCTCCAAGGCCAGCGTGTCGTGAATCCAAGTAAGGGACTCTACATCCGTAATGGCAAAATCGTCGTCGTGAGATGAGCGAAATTGTAAAATGAAATGGTCATGAGGTATCTATTATTTATAACTCTCTTTGTATTTAACATATCCTCTATCCAAGGACAGGTAAAGGAACACGCTATTGACTCTACTTCAGTTGTCACGAACTCCTTTTGGGATAATTGGTATGGGCAGCTTGGCGTGGATATGAATTTGTTATTTCCAACTGGTCATAGTGTAAAGGATGTATTCCCCAATGGCCAGTCTTTTGGCATAAATGTTGCACTCGGGAAATGGTTCACACCTGAATTTGGAGGCCGATTTAAGGTTGTTTGGAATAATGGTATTCTGCCTAATGATCATAATACATGGCTGGCGCCCTATGGCGTTCCTGGAGGCAACCATAGGAATGGTGGTTTCCTTAATTTTATATGGGATATTCAGTTTAACTTGCATAATCTCTTGGGTGAATATAACCCTGCCAGGAAATGGGAGATTATATTAGCGCCACGTGCTGGAGGCTGGTGGGATAATGGATCAGAGAAAGGATGCCCTGTCCTTGGCCTGGGAATAATGAGTACATATCGAATCGGTGACAAATGGAGACTATTTGTTGATGCAGGTTATCAGTTTGTAGCAAGTATAAATGGAATAGCATCTGGTACGGATCATGGAGGCAACAGCTTTGCAGAAATCAATGTTGGTGTACAGTATGATTTACGAAAGAATCATGATGGTAGATGGAAGAGGACTCGTGTGGCTTGCCAGAATGAAGATGGCGTTAGCTTGAATCACTTTTGGGACAACTGGTTCATACAAGCCGGTGCTGGTATGGCTCTCCTTAATCCTTACGGGACAAATTTCTCGAATGTATTCCCTAATGGTAAAACCTTTGGCGTTAACTTAGGATTCGGAAAATGGTTCTCGCCAGAGGCAGGTCTTCGTGGAGGGCTTAATTGGCAAAATGGACTGGTTACTAATAAGCAAGCATATTATCTTGATTCAGGGGATGGTACGATGTCTAATTATAAGGAGCATGGTTATATTTCATTATATGCTGACTATTTTTTGAATCTTCATCATATCATCGGTGGATATGATAAGAGTAGGGTATGGAATGCCATCGTATATCCTAGGATGGGCTTGGCAGTGAACTTTTCCTCGACTTATAGTGAGTGCCCAATTCTGGGTGTAGGAACAGAGCAACTGTTTACGGTTAACAATCGACTTAAGATGTTCGCTGATGTCTCATATATAGTGACTACGGGTGGCTTCCTGGATGGCAAGTTTACCGACGACAATGGATTATCTCATAATGGCTGGTTTGACTTAAGTATCGGAGTTCAGTATGAGTTAGGACAGGTGGTAGGCTGGAATAAGCCTGTAGAGAAACAATCGTCAGCATTGTTTGCCTGTGGTCATAATTGGCCAAGGTTTATTGCGAACACTGGTGCATCGGTTGTGGTGGCTTATGGTGTGAAGACGGTACTTAAGAAGGTCGTTAATGAAGAAAGACCTGACCACTCGGATAACAAGTCTTTCCCATCTGGACATGCTTCCATGGCTTTTGCTGCTGCCCGTTCGATAGACAAGGAATTCAGAAAGGATTGTATATGGATTCCGATTGCAGGCTATGCTGCAGCGACTGCCATTGGAATCGAGCGTGTGATAAGTGATCGTCATCACTGGTATGATGTAGCTGCAGGTGCGGCAATTGGCATAGGCTCTGCAGAGTTCACATGGTGGCTATCAGATAAACTGTTCCCTCAAAAGAAAAAACATGTTGCTGCAGGAATCTCTGGTAATACAGTAGATGTTGCAGTTACATTCTAAGGCGACCCAAGAAGTGAACGAAATAATAGCTTGTATTATGAAATATTTAGGACTGATTATGGCATTATTTGCTACAACGCTGGCGGCACAAGAGTATGTGGATTTGGATTTGCCGTCAGGAACGTTATGGGCAACCTATAATGTTGGTGGGTCTCAAATAGGCGATAGAACGGCAACGCAATTCAATTGGGGTAATCTTGTTGAGGAGTCTTATGGTGATCAGAAAAGATGGGAAGTCATGTATTCTTTGGGTAATTCGACTCAAGGATCAGCCACCTATGACCCTGCTACAGTTGCTTGGGGAGATGATTGGTGTACGCCAACTCTTGATCAATGGTATGAATTGCTTAATTGTTGTCGATATGATTGCCATACGACTGCATATGGAGAACTTGCTGTAAGATATACACGTATGTATGATACGGATAATGATGGTTATCCAGATACTTATGATCCTGACAAATTTATCGTCTTTACATTTAATAGTTTGGTATCTGACCATTATGTGGGTGGATACTGGACAACAACACAGAATATGAATTCATGGCCTAAAGGCGAGGAAATGGATACAACATACATATGGCATAATGAAAAATATGATTTTTCTGAGACCATTGATATATATGGTACTCCGACTCATATTTATCCAGAACATGGCTATGCTTATAACTTTTATTTCAATTCAAGCAATGCGTCCTTGAATCTTACTCTTAGTCCGCCCTCTCATCAAAGAATGGTACGCGCTGTAAAGAAATCTACTGGCAATAAAAATCCTATTACCATCGGCAAGAGTGGCAAAGCGTCTTATTGTGGAGACAAGTCACTGGATTTCAGTTACTCTGATGAAGTGAAAGCATATATCGCAACTGGCTTTGATAAGGATGCAGAAATCATCTGGTTGACTCGTGTAAAGGATGTTCCTGCTGGTACGCCTGTATTGATCAAGGGCGTAGCCAACAAGACCTACGATGTGCCTGTGACAGATACCAAGAACTCTTATTATGAGAATATGTTCAAGGGTAATACAAGCGGAGAGTCAGTTCAGGTCAATGAGACTGATGGTGATTTCGTAAACTATTACCTCTCAGGTGACGGTACCTTCAAGAGTGTGAAGGGTTACGTGAACATTGGTAACAATAAGAGCTATCTCCAGCTACCAGGCACATTCAAGTCTGCAGAGACAGGTGCAACCCAGACTGTGACAATCAAGACCTCAGGTAAGACTTCTTATGCAGTTCCTGTAGACCTAGACTTTACAAATGTAGAGGGTTTGAAAGCCTTCACGGCCACAGGCTATGACAAGAGTTCGAAGACGATCTGGCTGACCCGCGTGATGAAGGTCCAGAAGGGTGAGGGTGTACTGCTGAAGGGCGATCCTAAGGATTATGAGATTCCGTCTTCTGCTATTCAGAGCAGCTACAAGAACATGTTCGTGGGCAATACGAGTGGTGTTGATATCCAAGTTCAGGAAACATCCGCTGATGGCAGTAAGACGAACTTCTATCTGAAGAGTGACGGTACGTTTGTCAGTGTAAACGGATATGTGAACATCAAGAACAACAAGTGCTACCTGGCATTACCCAGCTCGATGGTAGCAACTGCAGCTACCACCCGTAGTGGAGAGGTGAACTACCTCTTGGATGAGCCAGAGGTGATCCAGATGCCGATTGTCTTCAAGGGTATTGACAATGCTGGTGATGGCACGACAGGAATTACAGAAGTGAAAAGTGGAGAAGTGAAAGGTGAAGGATGGTTCACTCTCCAAGGCCAGCGCGTTGAGAATCCTAGCAAGGGCCTTTATATTAAGAATGGAAAAAAAATAATAATAAAATAGGAAAAGGCAGATGAATACAAGAATCTTGATGACATTAACCGCATTATTGATGTTGGTTAGTATCCATGTTGACGCGCAGACCGCTGAAAAAGCCCAGACTCGTGGAAGTACAAAAATTGGCGATGTCAATGGTGATGGCAGAGTGAGTGTTGCTGATGTTGTTTCGCTCGTAAATCTGATTTTAAAGGGAGAAGAGGAAACCACTGATGTGGAAATTGGTATCCGAATAGATCTGAGCGCCTTGAATAAACAGATTACCTCTCTTGAGCAGCGTATCACTGTTCTCGAGCAGAACAACATGGACGTTACTCAGTTAAAGAAGGACCTCGAGAGCCTGAAAAGTGATATTGCTATAGCTGTCAACGAGACCAATGTAAATACTAAGGATCTCGAGAAAGCCATCTACGATCTGGATGAAGCGATCAAGAAGGCTAGCTCTACTATGGTAACTGGCATTGTTCTCCAGGAGACTCTCGACTGTGTTGTAGGTACTATCAACCTGCCTGGCTTCAACCCCGCTTTCCTCGCTGCTTATGTTGGTGAGAACAAGACGGGTGTGCCAGAATTCCCTATTTCAGGCTCTGACTACAACGTTGATCCAAATGGTTATTACCTGAAAGCTTCAGAGCTTCCAAATGATGAGGATCAGTTCGTCGGGAATAGCGGCAAGAACTCTTACCTCATCAACGGTACTGGTAACGCTGGTACGCTTTATTTTACCATCAACCCTCGTAAGATCGATCCTTCATTGTTCCAGTTCTCCCTAATCAATTCCACTGGTGAAGAGAGCCCCATTAAGCTGAGCGATGTTCAGGAGTCTGAGCATATGGTCACTTATGGCTTCGGTAAAAATGGCAATAGTAACAATGCTGAGAACAACCAGGCTTATCTCTATGAGGCTAAGGCTACTTGCGCTCTCGAGGGTATTGAGAAGATCCACTTCGACTATACCAAGTTTGGTTACAACAACCTGTGGGATGCTGGGGCTGGGCTGACTACTGATAATCAGGGTGCAGATGCTAACGCTCAGAATATGTACGGCCGCTTCCAGTATCTGGTTAGTCAGATCAAGGCTAAGATCAATAAGACACCCCTTGAGACATCTCTGAAGATTATACAAGACTTCTACAATGGCATTTACAGTCAGCGCGGGAAATTGCAGAAGCAGGCTCTCCGAATATCTTGGGACGATGGCGAGAACGACATCATCTCTGGTTTCGATATCACAACTGCCATCATTAATCCCTTGAACTACAAACAGATGGTTCTCGCTGACAATGTGAATATGCCTTGGAGTTTCAAGAACTTTGAAAACTCATTGGGCGATCTTGCCAAAACTATTTGTACAAATGCTGCCAATGCTACAAGTGTGACGCTCAAGTCTGTTTCTATAGATGGCACTCAACCCAAGTTGACCTTTACGGCTAGTGGGGCAGATGTCGTTGTTGATATCACTGAAGAAGTTTATAATGCTATCAATAATGGAATGGAACTTTCAAGTCTTGAGAATATGGTTAACTCTATCATACAACCGTACCAGACGCTGAGAAACCCTAGTTCTTCAGACATAATGGCACGTGTAGATAATTATTTGAATAAAAGAGGTGCTAACGCTATGATGGACAAGGGAGGCAATATCGCTTGGAATGCCGTTGAGCCTATCCTTTTGTTTGAGAGTAGTAATGGTATTGGCCAATTTTATCCTGAGATGACTATTAATGGTGATGGGGCAGTTAATTTTGTCATGACCTCTCTGACAGAAGAATATATCGTTCCTGCATACAGAAAGTACATTGCCTTGATTTGCGGTGGGAAGGTTCAGCAAAGTTACTCATTCTCTGGCGACCAGAAGATCGTTCAGTTGGAGATTCCTGACGAGCCTTGTGAAATTATTTATCAGGTTTCTGACTTCTATGGAAATGTTGTTACAAAGCGCTATCCTATCAATAGGAACCAATAGTTTTTGCAGTCACTAATACATCATATTATTATGAAGAAAATAGTACTATTTTTCTTGTTTTGTTTCATATTGCCTCTTAGCGTTAGTGCAGGCTCTGGAGATGTTAATGGCGATGGCAAATTGAGTGTCGCTGATATTGTTGAAATGGTTAACTATATGTCGGGTAAACCGTCTGCAAACTTTGACAAAGCGGCAGCTGACGTTGATAATGATGGCTATATTGAAAATGATGATTTAAAAAGAATCAGAGATCTCATTTTGTCTGGAGGCGACTTAACGACAAAAGAAAAAGGATTGGCGATTACTATCGATGGTGATGAAATGGTATTTATTCCTTTTACCAATGAATTGATAATGAAAAGGAAAGCGATGTCTTTGGCTTTTAGTGGAGAAGGAATTGAAGATGTTGAGTTAAGTCTTTTTCAAGAGGGTGGTACTCAGAACCGATTGTGCTTAAAAATATCGGATTGGTTTTTATGTCAGCGTGTATTATCAACTCAAAGGACAAATAATCTACCTGACAACTCTTCTCAAAGGAAATATGCTAAGGGGAATGCCATTTTGTGTACTAATTCAGGTGATTTCCAGTGGTTGGAGGAAATACAGTTTGTTACCTCCATTGTCTTTGGCTATGATGACAAAGAAGGAGCCTCCTATAAGATTGATTTTAAGAACAATCGTAATGATAGTTGGACTAATATTTATAATGAAAGTGAAGCAAACAGGTTAGAGATAGCCTGGCAGATAAAGGACGATGTTGATGATTCTGAAAGACAAGCATTAGTTGATTTTTACAATTCTACCGGAGGCCCCAATTGGAGGAATAATTATGGTTGGGGTACAGATATCCCTGTAGAGTATTGGTATGGAGTCGGTTGTTATGATTCGGAGGGACAATCGCTCCAGCATGTAGGAGATCTGCAACTTGCCACAATGGATGGGGAACCAACTTCTCTTAAGAATTTACCCTATTTATGGCAAATAAACTTCAGCGGGAATACACTTAGAGGTTCATTAGATTTCCTTAATGGTTGTACATCGTTGAAAAATGTTATATTGGATAATAATAGTTTTAGTGGGGAGTATCCAGAAAAGCCATTGTCTGATTTGATGAATCAGTTAGGGAACATGTATGGCTTAAGTTTCTCTAATTCTGGATTCTCAAAGGCTATACCTGATTGGGCAAAAGGACATGAGAAATTCAAAGAATTCTGGCCACAGTTTTGCTATTACGAAGTTGGGAATAAGAAGTTCGATGAGGAATTCCCAGGTTTGAAACTTCCAGCACCGGATTTTATCCTTGTTGATATGGAGGGTAATGTACATAAGAGTTCAGATGAATATACTAATCACAAACTGACAATTCTATATGATTGGAGCACATGGGATGAGACGTCCCCTGTTATTAACAAGAAGTTGATTCCTGCTTACAACCAATTCAAAGATCAAGGTCTTAATGTAATTGGATTAGTAGGCTTTGAGGATGGTCCTCACTATTATCGTAGTGGATATGACACACCAGGAAGTATAACTACTTATTGTCAGACAAACAACGTTACTTGGCCAAATGTGTCTATTAGTTCCAAGGATAATGGACAAGGTGGCGTCAATCAGATTCCAGTGATGGATTTTGGTAGAAGGTATGTATCCATGGGTAATGTCATAGCAGTAGACAATAAAGGCGAAATAGTGTTCCAGTCTATGGTATATAATTATCCTAATGATATTGTTTCTGTTATAGAAAAAATGTTTGGAACTATAGATGGTGATAATGAATACTATACTTCTTCAGATTACTCTAAGGATGGTGAGGTGATAAAGCTCCAATCCGCTACTGAGGGTAATGGGGTCGATTTGGTATTCATTGGCGATGCATTTACTGATAAGGATATGGCAAGTGGTGGCAAATATGAGCAGAAAATGCAGGCAGGAATGGAACAGCTGTTCAGTTTGGAGCCTTATAAATCACTTCGTGATAGATTTAATGTTTATACTGTCAAGGCAGTATCTCCAAATGTGGAGTTTGCTTCTGATGCCAAGCATGCGATTGATGAGGATAATACGAAGGTGTTTGAGTATGCGAAGAAAGCGTTGGGTGATAATCCAGACCGCATACTTGCCTGTGTCATCTATAATACTGAGGCACAAATAAGCAGAAGCTATTGTACAATGTATGTGGAAGATGGTTCATGTGTAGCTTATCTCATGGATGATATTAGTACTGTGCTCAACCACGAATTCGGAGGTCATGGAATTGCTAAGCTCAAAGACGAATATGTTGAACCTGGTCAAGAGTTGCTTACTATACCCAATGAAGTAAAGGCTTATATGGATGAGATTTGGGCCTATGGTGCTGGTGCTAACGTAGATTATCGTAATAATCCGAGTGAAGTGAAGTGGGCACATTTGATTACTGACTCACGATATGCTAACGATGTAGGTATATATGAAGGATCTTATACATATGGTAAGGGAGCGTATCGACCTACACTCAATAGTATGATGAATGACTGCCAATCGCCATTTAATGCGCCAAGTCGTGAAGCCATTTATAAGCATGTGATGAAGTATTCTATTCCGGGGTGGGTATACGATTTTGAGTCATTTGCTACATTCGATGCTCCTATGCGCAGTTTGACTAGGGCAAACACGCGCCACCAGACGGAAACAGTCAATAATTTGCATAATAAAACTCTTCCTCCTATGATGTTTAGAGGCTCATGGCGGAATGCCGGGAAAAGTGAAATGATAGAGAAATACAAAGGAATAACGATTAATACTAAATAATATGGAAAAGAATATTAATTTATTTTTAACAGTGATACTGACCTTTATGGCAGGTTGTTTGTATGCAGATAATATTTCTATAGGAAATGTGCAGATTGTACCTGGCGGCTCGAAGGTAATTAGTATTCAGTTGAATAATCAGGTTGCTAATTACACCGCATTTCAATTTGACATGGTTCTTCCCGATGGGGTAGTGGTAAAGACTGAAGGTGATAAATTGCTTGCCAACTTAAATTTTGAACGAACCGTGGATCATCAGTTGTATGCAGCCAAAGTAAAATCAAATACTTATCGTTTCCTGGCCTTTTCAATGGCCAATGCTGAATTTTCTGGAACAGATGGAGCGTTGTTAAATGTTACCTTGGCTGCAGACAAGGACATCAGTAATATGAATGATGCTATTAAGCTACAATTGCAGGAGTTTGTTGAAGCAGATGGGTCTGCATATATGTTGGAAGATCAGTCGGCTCCTTTAATTGTTGTTAGTGATGAACTTACATCAGTTACCATCGGTAAGAGCGGCAAGGCTTCTTATTGTGGTAATAAATCTTTGGATTTTAGCTTCTCTGAGGAAATCAAGGCTTATATTGCTACAGGCTTTGATAAAGATGAGGAGATTATCTGGCTGACTCGTGTGAAGGATGTGCCTGCTGGTACACCTGTATTGATCAAGGGCGATGCCGACAAGACCTATGATGTGCCTGTGACAGATACCAAGAACTCTTATTATGAGAATATGTTCAAGGGTAACATAAGCGGTGAGACTGTTCAGGTCAATGAAACAGATGGCGATTTCGTAAACTATTACCTCTCAGGTGACGGTACCTTCAAGAGTGTGAAGGGTTACGTGAACATTGGTAACAATAAGAGCTATCTCCAGCTGCCTGGTTCATTCAAGTCTGCAGAGACAGGTGCAACCCAGACTGTGACAATCAAGACCTCAGGTAAGGCCTCTTATGCTGCTCCTGTAGACCTTGACTTTACGAACGTGGATGGTTTGAAGGCCTTCACTGCAACAGGCTATGACAAGAGTTCAAAGACGATCTGGCTGACTCGTGTGATGAAAGTTCAGAGGGGTGAGGGCGTCTTACTGAAGGGTGATACTAAGGATTACGAGATACCTTCTGCCGCAGTTCAGAGCAGTTATATGAATATGTTCGTAGGTAACACGAGTGGTGCTTCTGTTCAGGTTCAGGCGACGTCAGATGATGGCAGTCAGACAAATTTCTATCTGAAAGGTGACGGTACGTTCGTCAGTGTGAACGGTTATGTGAACATTGGTAACAACAAGTGTTATCTGGAGTTACCTACAGAGATGGTTGCTGGAGCTGCCTCTACTCGTGGTGCAGAGGCTAAATATATTTTGGAAGAGCCTGAGATGATCAAGCTGCCAATAAGCTTTAGGAGCATCGATAATGATAGCAATGGCACAACAGGTGTTAAAGAAGTGAAGAGTAAAGGAGTGAAAAGTGAAGAGTGGTTCACCCTCCAAGGCCAGCGTATCGTAAATCCAGGTAAGGGTATCTATATCCGAAATGGTAAGAAAGTTGTAATTAAATAACTTTGATAGATAGTGGCAATAATGAAGAAAACCTTATTATTGATGTTAACATTGTTGTTGGGCCTCAGTGTTCAGGCGCAGCAGGTGACGGAACAAGAGGCTTTACAGAAAGCAAAGAGTTTCTTGAGTGGCAAAACTTTCTCAATTGTCAGTAAGACGCGTGGCAGTTCTGATAGTGACATTCAGCCATATTACGTATTTAATGCTCAGGAGGGTGGTTTTGTCATCGTTTCGGGCGATGAACGAACAGTACCAATCCTAGGCTTTTCTGACAATGGTCATTTCGATGTCAACGATCTGCCTGATAACCTACGTTTTTTATTAGCGAGGTATGAAAGTCAGATTCAATACATACAGGAAAACAATGTGACAGCTCCTCAGAAAGCAAAGACAAGGGCTATGACCAGTTCTATTGCACCGATGCTGACATCTGCTTGGGGACAGGGACTTCCTTATCGGAAAGACTGTAAGGTGACTTATAATACCACGGAAGAGATAACATCCCCGTCGGGTTGTATCGCCGTATGTATGGCACAGGTTATGTACTACTATGCTAAGAAATCTGATGCAGGGAGAGTCTCAGCTTTAGCTATTCCTGCTTATAATTATGAAAAGGATAACAGAGACTATAGCCATGCAGCCCTGCCAGCCACTACTTTTGAGTGGGATAAACTGAAGGATACATATAGCAGTAACGAAACCGGAGAGTCTGCTGATGCCGTCGCCAAGCTGATGCACTATTGTGGCGCAGCTGCTCAGATGATGTATGGAGAAAACGGTTCTGGTGTATTGACTCGTAATGTTGTCTATGGGTTAACTTCCTATCTGGGTTATGCCAAGACGGCTCATTATGAGAAAAAGGAAAACTACCTGTGGAGTGATTGGGCATCGCTCATCGATCAGGAATTATCAGCGGGTCGCCCCGTTATCTATGGTGCCCGTGACAATATGGCAAGTGTAGGCGATCATGCTTTTGTAATCGACGGATACGATGCTTCCACAGATTTCTATCATGTCAATTTCGGGTGGGGCAATCCTTCCTATAATTCTTATTATGCCTTGTATCTCCTGAATCCAGACAGAGGCGATGGACGTGCCTATAATAAAATGGATGATGCTATCTTCGGCATCTCGCCAGTTGCCAGTGGTGATCTTCCTGCGCAGATTGATCATTTGACGGTGTCAAATCTAAGAATCAACAGCTCCAACAAGATAGAATACGATGCTCGTAACTATACAGGGAAATCTCAGTATTTTGATTGCGGTATAGGTTATATGACGAGTAATGGTATCAAAGAGATTTCCAGTCAGCTTATTACCTCGAAAGAGCTTGCCGAGGGCTCAACCAGATCCTTTAAGGATGGTTCTTGGAACCCATTCGATGTAAGTCATGTTGATGGTGTAACTGATGGGGATTATAAGCTGGTTCCTATTTCCAAAGTCAATGGTACAGCCGAATGGCAGATCAGTACCAATCCTGACATTAACTATATTCTGGCAACAGTTGTCAATGGTGACGCCACCGCACTATATCTGAATGGTGCTGGTATCCAGTTCCCCAAGGATAGTTATACTACCATATTGGGTCAGCCCTTTATTACCCAGATAGCGACTTGTAGGCCATTGAGTTTGACAGTCACCTATTCCAGTTCCAACACGGATGTCGCTACAGTTGATGGTGCGACGGGTGCTGTCACTATAAAAAATATAGGACAAACTACTATTAAAGCCATTGGTGAAGGTACTGAATATGCAGACAGTTACACACTGAACGTTGTTAAAAAGGTGGATAATCCTACAATTATCCTTAATGCGACTTCTTTCTTTTATGACGGCACAGCGAAGGAACCGACAGTTGAGGTGAAGGATGGTGATACCACGATTCCATCCTCTGAATATACCGTCAGTTATGAGAATAATACGAATGTCGGAACAGCTACTGTGAAGATTACGGACAAGGATGGTGGTAACTACATTGTCAGTGGTTCGACAACGTTCTCCATCGTATCAGCTGATGGCAGTCTGACACCTCCTACAGGTAAGAGCGACTTGGTATATACAGGTGCTGCCCAAGATCTGATCACAGCAGGTTCGTCTACAACGGGTACGGTGCAGTATTCTCTCGATGGAACAAACTACGGTACGTCTATTCCACAAGGCACAGATGCTAAGGAGTATACTATATATTATAAGGTGGTAGCTAGTCCAGGCTATAATGATATAGCTCCAGCATCGTTCAAGGTGAGCATCTCACCTAAGACTGTCAGCAGTCCGACGATAACGCTGAGCCAGACGAGTTATACTTACGACGGCACGGCGAAAGAGCCTGCTGTAACGATGAAAGATGGCGAAACGGCTATTCCTAATGCAGAATTTACCATCAGTTATAGTAATAATACAGAAGTAGGTACGGCCGTTGTGACAATTACGGATAAGGAAGGTGGAAACTATACTGTCAGTGGTTCTGCCACATTTTCCATAACTGAGGCAGAACCAGCTACAGAAACTACACCGATCACCATCGGCAAGAGCGGCAAGGCATCTTATTGTGGTAATAAGTCGCTGAACTTCAGTTTCTCTGATGAGATCAAGGCATATATCGCAACAGGTTTTGATAAGGACGAAGAAATTATCTGGCTGACGCGAGTAAAGGATGTGCCTGCAGGTACGCCAGTGCTGATCAAGGGTGAAGCCAACAAGAACTACGATGTTCCTGTGACTGACAGTCAGAACTCCTATTATACGAATATGTTCAAGGGCAACATAAGCGGTGCGACTATTCAGGTCAATGAGACAGAGGGTGATATGGTGAACTATTACCTGTCAGGCGACGGCACGTTCAAGAGTGTAAAGGGTTACGCAAATATTGGTAATAACAAGAGCTACCTGCAGCTGCCTGGCACGTTTGCTCCCGCAGAGGCTGGTGCGACTCAGACCGTGAAGGTTGGTTCTGCTGGTAAGGCCTCTTACGCAGCTCCAGTAGACCTTGACTTTACGAATGTGGAGGGTCTGAAGGCCTTTACGGCTACAGGCTATGACAAGAGTTCGAAGACCATCTGGCTGACCCGCGTGATGAAGGTTCAGAAGGGTGAGGGCGTGCTGCTGAAGGGAGAGGCCCAGGATTACGAGATTCCTTCTACCGTTGTTCAGAGCAGTTATATGAATATGTTCGTAGGCAATACGAGTGGTGCTTCTGTTCAGGTTCAGACGACTTCTGAAGATGGTAGTCAGACAAATTTCTATCTGAAAGGTGACGGTACGTTCGTCAGTGTGAATGGATATGTGAACATTGGTAACAACAAGTGTTATTTGGAGTTGCCTACATCGATGGTTGCTGTTGCAGCCTCCACTCGTGGTGCTGAGGCTAACTATAAGTTTGAAGAGCCTGAGGTGATCAAGCTACCAATCAGCTTCAGAAGCATCGGCAATGATGGAGATGGCACAACCGGAATTAATGTTCAATCTTCAAAGTTCAATGTTCAATCAGATAACGCTTACTACACCCTCCAAGGACAGCGTGTCATGAAACCAGGCAAGGGCCTTTACATCAAGAACGGCAAAATCGTTTTCGTCAAAAATAGATGATGGAATTGTTGTCTGAAATACATCAATTAAAAAATCTTAATATATTCCCGAAATGTTTGCTCATTTCGGGAATATTCTGTATTTTTGTGTTTGATTTATGACCTTTTATTCAATTCAATCAATAACTAATATTTTCAGCTTATGAAGAAAATTTTACTAATGTGTGTCTCCTTGCTATTCTCAATAGCGGGATTCAGTGAAAACATCCAGTTCGTGGATCAAACTGCGAAGAACATTTGTGTCCAGAAATGGGATGCTAATGGTGACGGCGAGCTGAGCCTGGAAGAGGCTGCCGCCGTGACGGACATAGGATCAGTATTTACAGCTCAAAAAGATCTTCGCTCTTTTAGCGAATTCCAGTACTTTACGGGAGTTACTGCCATTCCTGCATATGCTTTTCAAGGATGTTATTACCTGTCGTCTATAATAGTCCCTGAAAATGTCTCAACCATTAGCGATAGAGCATTTGAGTGGTGTGAAAGACTTGTTTCAATCAATATCCCTGCTAAGGTAACTTCTTTGGGAAATCGACTGTTTAACGGGTGTTATTCTATTGCATTCATCACTAGTGGTATGGAAAACCCAACAGCATCTGATGATACATTTCTTGGTCTTTCGGCATCTTCAGTTAAATTGTTTGTTCCTGTTGGGAGCAAATCAAAATATAAAAACGCTTATGGATGGTCTTCATTCATTAGTATTAATATTATAGAAGGCAACCCTACAGTGACAAAGTCTGGCGATCTGTATTATCTCTATGAAACTACAGCCAAAACTGTTTCTGTAATCGGCGGAAACTATAGCAGTATGAATAGCATTACTATTCCAGAATCGATAACCATTGACAATGAGCAGTATGCTGTTACTACAATTGGTCGAGGTGCCTTTTATGGATGTTATGACACAGAAGTTATTTCTATACCCAATTGTGTCACAACGATAGAGGAATATGCTTTCTATAATGCTGGTATCAAATCCCTGACATTGCCTTCCTCGCTGAAGACAATTGCTAATTTATCCTTCAATTATTGCTACAATTTAACTAACGTCTCAATTCCTGAAGGCGTTTTGTCAATAGGTTATCAGGCCTTTGCTAATTGTGATAAACTTCAGAAGTTAGAATTACCTGCCTCGTTGACTGGCATAGCTAATGAAGTGGTTGACCGTTGCTATTCTTTGGTTGCTGTGATATCACATAGTGATAATCCTTGTTCAATTGGAGAAAGTGCTTTTGGGCATTATGTATGGGATGATAATTCACAGACAGGATCGTACGAACCTTCTAGTGCCGCTTTGTATATTCCTTCAGGCAGTAAGGATAAGTATGAAGCAATCAAAGGATGGACAATGTTCAAGGCCATTGAAGAAGGTGACGTGAAAGAAGCAACTGTTGATGGACTCAAATATACATATTTTAGTTTTGGTCAGGCAGCTGTTATTCCTGGTGACTATCAAAACCTGAAATCTGTAACTGTGCCTGGTACTGTTACCATCAATAACAGTCAATATCAGGTGACCGCCATTGGTTCGGGTGCCTTCAATGGCTGTTATAACATAAGGACTGTAAATCTGCCAGAGGGTATTACCGAAATAGGAAACAGTGCATTTTGTAATGTATATTTCACAGAAATCAATCTTCCCAGTACGTTGAAATCAATAGGAAATGATGCTTTCAATTACTGCAATGATTTGGTATCCATCTCTATTCCAGAGGGCGTCACTTCTTTAGGTGACTATGTATTCAGGAGCTGTCAGAATCTTCAGAAGATTGAGCTGCCCAATTCATTGACAAAGATAGGAGAGCGCATCGTTCAGAATTGTAACTCATTGATTTCAGTTGTATCACATATTGAGAAACCGTTCTATATACGGGATAATATGTTTACAAAAGGATCTAATTGGGTGGATGGTCAGTATGTCTATATACCAAACGATGCGACATTGTATGTGCCAGTAGGAACCAAGGCTTTATATGAGGCTATTAAAGGTTGGACGTTCTTCAAGGCTATTGAGGAAGGCGAAATCAAAGAGACTAAGATCGGCGACCTTTATTATACCTATTCCACTGGTTCAAAAACTGCGACAGTGATTAATGGAGATTATAGTCAGATAAATGATTTGACAATCCCCTCTACGATTACTGTAGATAATACAATATGTCATGTGACGGCTATCGCTCCAAAAGCTTTCTATGGTTTAACGAACATCAGATCTGTCAAAATCTCAGACGGAGTGACATCCATTGGGGCAGATGCTTTCTATAATGTCAGAATGGATTGGGTAGAGCTACCAACTACGTTGGAGACCATAGGAGCTCGTGCCTTCTGTTATTGTTACTATTTGTCGTATCTTAACATTCCTGAAGGTGTGACGACTGTAGGTGATTATGCATTTTATAACTGTAACAATCTTCAGACCATCGTTTTGCCCTCTACCTTGAATAGTATCGGAAATCGTGCGTTTGGTAATAATAGCATGTCATTATCCACGGTTATTTCCCGTATCAAGAATCCATTCAAGATCAACGATTATACTTTTGGTTATACTGAGTGGGATGAAGCGACTCAGAAGTCATATCTTAAGCCAAGCCCGGCAGTATTATATGTACCAGATGGAACTTCTGCTGCTTACAAGTCTTTCTCAGGCTGGACGATGTTCAAGACCATAGAGGAAGGTGGCGTAAAGGAAGTTGAAATTGATGGTCTGAGATATAGGTACTTCTCAAGTACTAAAACTGCGGATGTAGTGAGTGGTAACTATTACGAGTTAACGGAAGTGACCGTGCCTGGATCTATCGTCGTTGGTGATGTAACCTATCAGGTGACGGATATTAGCTTGAATGCATTTGGTAATACTCGTAATTTGAAATCCATCACCTTGTCTGAAGGCATCACAAATATTGGTAAAGCCGCCTTCACATATTCTGCCATTACTTCTATTACCTTACCGAGTTCACTGCGGTTAATCGATGCGAATGCTTTCCAGGATTGTAACCAACTGTCTTCTATTGATATTCCTGAGGGTGTTACAACTATAGGCGCATCCGTTTTTTATGGCTGCAGTAATCTTTCGAAAATCGTTTTACCAAATACGCTGACCAGTATTGGTAATAATGTTTTAGGATATAATAGCTCAGTGACAGCTGTCGTTTCTCATATCAAGGAGCCGTTTGCCATTCCGAATAATGTGTTCGGGGTATCTCAGTGGGATGAAGAAAGTCAGAAATCGGTCTATAATCCATGTAATGCTACGCTTTATGTGCCAGAAGGCACAAAAGCTCTATACGAGCAAATTGAGGGTTGGACAAAGTTCAAGGAGATTAAGGAAGGTGAAGTGATGGAAGCTGTGGTAGATGGTATCAAGTATTCATATCAGCCATCTTCAAATAAGGCTACCGTCATTCGTGGTGATTATGAAAATCTGGAGAGTGTAACTATTCCGGGAACTGTTAAGATCGGTGATGCGACCTATCAGGTAGCAGAAATCGCTGTGCGTGCGTTCTCTGAGCTTGAGAATCTGAAGACAGTGACGATAGGCGAGGGTATTACTGCCATCCCGGATAATGCGTTCTCAAATTCTGGTATTACACAGCTGACTCTCCCATCTACATTGAAGTCTATCGGCAATGATGCCTTCTACTATTGTCGTCATTTGACATCTGTCGTAGTTCCTGATGGTGTAGAGACTATTGGTGACTATAGCTTCTCAAGTTGCTTTAAACTCCAAAGTATAGAATTACCTGCAACTTTGAAATCTGTCGGTTCGGGTGTATTTAGTTGGAGTTGTGCCTTGTCTTCGATTGTCGCTCATGGCGCAGAGCCTGCTGAAGCTAGTAAGACTGCATTAGCATGGAGTTATTATGTGAAGGATGAAGAGATCTTCAAGCCATATAGCAACGCTGTACTTTTCGTTCCTTCTGGATCGAAAGATAAGTATAAGGCTGCTACAGGCTGGAGTGTCATGGAGGTGATAGAGGAGAGCACCCCGAAACAGACTGTTGATGGTAATTTGAAGTATCTGTATTCTGAGGATTCCAAGTTTGCAATGGTCATCCGAGATGACTACTCGAAATTGGAGAATATTTCAGTTCCGGCATCTATCACTATTAATGGCGAGCAATATCCCGTTACAGCCATTGGAGGCTACGCTTTCGGTATGGAATATGAAGATAAGGAGACATCTGTTCTGAAGTCTGTCACCTTATCTGAGGGTATTACTTCTTTGGGTGTATGGTCATTTGCTTATGCCACGATCTCAAGTATTAATTTGCCGTCCACATTGAAGACGATCTATGGCGAGGCATTTACCGGCTCTGACTTGACGTCTGTGACTATTCCTGGAAATGTTGAGTTGATTGACAATTATGCATTTACAGGCAACAGCAAACTGACATCGGTGGTTATTTCGGAAGGTGTGAAAGTTTTGAGTTATGGATTATTCTCTTATTGCGATCAACTTCAGACTTTAGAATTGCCTTCCACCTTGATATATTTGGGAGGTGATTTGGTTCGCAATAGCAACAATATGACGAAGGTGATATCTAACATGACTGACCCCATTGAGATTGAGTTGGAGGTGTTTGGTAGTCGACAGACCTGGAATAGCAGTTTGGGAAGGTATGACTTTACGGCTTGTCCAGCGACTTTGTTCGTTCCTAATGGTACTCTGTCGAAATATCAGAGTATCGAAGGTTGGACTCTGTTTAAAAACATGGTTGAGTTAGGTGGAACAGAAGCGATCACCATCGGTAAGAGCGGAAAGGCCTCTTATTGCGGAGATCTGTCACTCGACTTCAGTTACTCAGATGAGGTGAAGGCCTATATTGCAACTGGATTTGACAAGGACGAGGGAACAATCTGGCTTACTCGTGTAAAGGACGTTCCTGCTGGTGTCCCTGTTTTGATCAAGGGCGAGGCCAATCAGACCTATCAGGTGCCTGTAACGGACAGTGAGAACTCATATTATAAGAATATGTTCGTTGGTAACACGACTGGCGAAAAGATTCAGATACCTGAGACAGAGAATGGCTATGTAAACTATTACCTGTCAGGCGATGGCACCTTCAAGAGTGTGAATAAGTCCGCAAACATTGGTAACAACAAATGTTATCTCCAACTTCCTGGCACGTTCGAGCCCGCAGTGGCTGGTGCAACCCAGAAGGTGACAATCAAGGCTTCAGGCAAAGCCTCTTATGCTGCTCCAGTGGATCTTGACTTTACGAACGTAGAGGGTTTGAAAGCCTTCTCGGCCACAGGCTACGATAAGAGCTCAAAGACCATCTGGCTGACTCGTGTGATGAAGGTCCAGAAAGGTGAAGGCTTACTGCTGAAGGGTGATGCGAAGGATTATGAGATTCCTTCTGCCGGTGTTCAGAGCAGCTACATGAATATGTTCGTAGGTAACACGAGTGGCGACAAGATTCAGGTTCAGGAGAAATCAGAAGATGGCAGTCAGACGAATTTCTATCTGAATGGTGACGGTGCGTTCGTCAGTGTGAATGGATATGTGAACATTGGTAACAACAAGTGTTATTTGGAGTTGCCTACATCGATGGTTGCTGTTGCTGCATCTACTCGTGGTGCTGAGGCTAACTATAAGTTTGAAGAGCCTGAGGTGATCAAGCTACCAATCAGCTTCAGAAGCATAGAGAACGATGGAGATGGTACAACTGGAATTAAAGATCATTCTTCAAAGTTCAATGTTCAGTCCGATGCCTATTACACCCTCCAAGGCCAGCGCGTCATGAACCCAGGTAAGGGTCTTTACATCAAGAATGGTAAAAAAGTAATTATCAAATAGGTATATACCTAATTCCTCTCAATTAATCCCGAAATGCTTGGTCGTTTCGGGATTTTTTTGTATCTTTGCAGTAGAAAAGATATAATAGAAGTTATGCCGAGAAAGAATTATGGAATGTGGTATGAGGTTCACCCGACGCCGGTGAAGGGCGAGGACGGGAAGAATCTGGTGTATGTGCGCCCAAAGAGTGGCATGAAGTTGACGATGAGGCAACTGGAGGACCAGTGCGAGCGGTATAATGCCCTACGCTATGGCGAGCTGAGCCGGGCCTTCGAGGCGTTTATCCGAGTGGCTGGCAGGTTTCTGGCCGAGGGCTATCGCATTGAGACACCCATCGGATCGTTTGCCCCCAAGTTGTCGCTGACGAAACAGGTGACTGACCCTGACCAGGTGAAAGACCGCGACGTGCGGCTCGACGGTGTGGAGTATAACCCAGGCAAACTCTGGGATAGAGAAATTGATAAGTGGCTCGACGGATTCCGACGTTACGATAATCCTGATACACAAACCATTATGGCCGACAAGGAGAAACTGGAGCAGATGATGCGAGAGTGCCTGCAGAAATATCATGGCTACATCACTGCCGGCCTGTTTGCCCGCTATACAGGACTGACCCTCTACTCTGCCCGCAAACAGCTGAACGAGTGGACCAAGGGCGACAATCCCAAACTGCTGAAAACATCCAGGGGCAAGGAGCATATCTATACGGAGATATAAATTGGACATTAACAATTTCAGCGTTTGAAACGGCGTACAGGCGCACAGTCGTTTGCGTATAGGCGTACGACCGTTTGGGTATAGGCAAGCGATAGAGAGATACGGTCTTTCTCCCTGTTTCCCTTACTCTCTTCCCCTGCGAGCCTTAATCCTTTCCCCTCCGAAGCTTAGTACAAACGGTTACGGTTACAGCTGTAACCATGTAACCGCCGAGGGTTCGAAATGAGCACAAAATCATTATAACATATTAATTATTAAACATTTATATAATTATCACTGAATTATCTGAGAGGAAAAGGTTACATGGTTACAGCTGTAACCATGTAACCATTGCGATGAAAAAGCCGCAATAATTTGGCCGTTCGCACACTTTTTAGTATCTTTGCACGTTGAAACTGAAAATGCTAACAATAAATATGACTACAGCAGACATCAAGAAGATTATTGACGACGAACGCGCTGAGCAGCTGACTGCCCGCCTGTGCCGTCACTGGGAGGTGGCCACAGCCCGACTCGAGGCCTTGGTACAGGATATGGAGGATGATATGGACACCTGCATCGAGGCAGAGACCTATGCTGCCGTGATGCGAATGCAGAGCAGTGTGATGGCGCTGATGGAGCTGAACAAGATACCCACAGCATTCCTGTTCTCCGAGTATCTCGACCGTGTTGCACAAACCGTCTCGAACGCCAGCATCCGTCAGGCGGTGATGACATTGGCACAACGACTGCTCAATGGGCAGCCATCCAAGTCGCAGGAGTCCTTCTTCGACCTCGTGACTCAGATGTTTGCCAAACATTTGGAACTGCCCAAGGAGGAGCAGGAGGCCATTGCACAGAAGGTATCGCCCCTACAGCATATCTTCGCTGTCTGCGCACAATATCTGAACCCTGACGACCTGATGATGGTGGCCTCGATCATTCAGACTCTGAACACGGAAGGCAACCATCCGGAAGAGGTGACTGACCATCTGAAAGACATGCGCCAGGCGATGGACGGCCTCGCAGTCAAGATGGGCGAGAGCCTGCAGATGATGCTGATATGGCTGGTGATGCTGATGCTGTTGCCAGGACTGATGATCAGGATGATGCAACAGAGCAGGACAAACAGCCAGGCGATGGCCCAGTTATTTAATAAGGTACTCCTACGCGTGCGTAAGAGCAATGAGTGGGATCTGTATTGGGATGACCATCGCAAGACCCTACGCGTGGTGAACGACAGCCTTTCGTGGAACGACATCATGAAGGTTGAACGCAGCAGGGAGCGCGAGGAGTTGGGCAAGGTGCCAGGGGGATTGTTTGCCAAGTGGACCACTGACCGCGAGACCTTTTTTGAGGAGTTCCTCGATGCCCGTCTCAGCGATGACGAGATTCGCAGCTTTATCTTCCATCTGGCCGCCCTCTCAGAGATTGCCCGCGAACTGGATCCTGCAACGAAATACGGCGAGGAGCAATTGGTGAACAACGATCTGCAGCGCGTGGGCGAGGCTGTCATGGAGGCAGCCCATCAGCTCGACAAACTGGTATCGGAGGCTTGGTTCCCACACTATGAAGCGATGTGGCAGGAGCTGATTCAGAATGAAACCATCTTCGCCCATCTGAAAGTGACACGCAAGAGTCAACACAATAACCTGTTCACTGCACGTTTCTTCTGTCATTTGGTGGGAGAAATGAAAAAAAGTGCAATCTTCGGCACCCATTCCGACCATGATCTTGCCGAAAAACTCACAGATCCATATCATGTAGATACCTATCGAAAGAATATTCAGGAAGGAATGGGCAAAGAAACAGGAAAATTGATACAGATTTTTAGATCTATCTATCTAAAATACAACGACTTAGCACATCATAACAGCAGTTGCACCAAAAAGGGGAAATAATCCCACTTTTAAGGTGCAATTCCCCTTGCGAAATTTGCAGCCGTAATCAATCGAAAGGAAAGATTATGGTACAAATGAGCAATTCATTTAGCGGCAAGCCTCGCCAGGCGAGCATGGCTGCTTACCGTCAACTGCTGGCGGAGAATCACGTAGAGAACATCCTCACAGACGTGAAGCAGAACAAGAATTTGGATCGCAAGAAGGAATTGCCCGTGTGGCTCCCACTTGCACAGTCATTTAACAATGGTACGCGCAAGGCTGAAGATGCTGTGCCTTCAGGACTCTTCTTCCTCGACATTGACGAGAAGGGCTTGACGGAGCAGCTTTGGCAGAAGGTACAGGATGAGAACCTCATTGAGGCATTCCGCATCGTGTACTTTGCTGAGAGTGCTGGAGGGGGAACCCACATCTGGGCTTGGCGCACACCTGGTCTCTCTATCGAGGAGGACATCCAGAAGCTGGCGAGTCGACTGGGTGTCAGTTACGACTCGCATGTAACGGATTTGGCCCGCTGCTGTTTCATGGTCAGCGAGCAGTATGTGAAGCTGTTGGATCCTATCGTCTTCGAGCCTCTCACGGAGGAGCAGAAGAAGCTGTACACGAGTGATGATTTCAGTCGAATTCTTTGCAAGCAAACCTCTTGCCCCTCACCTCTAAATTACAAGGGCATTGCTTACGAGAAGATTGTGCAGACATTGCTCTGGAAGTTGGGTTATGGCGATGCGCCTGCCGAGGGTGAGCGTAATATGGCTCTCTACACAATGAGCCGTTATCTGCGATTCATCTGCGACTTCGACGAGCAGAAGCTCTTTGCCATCCTACCTCATTGGGGATTGTCGGATCATGAGGTAATGAGCACCATCAAGAGTGCCGTAGGCAGTACTCGTCCTGCTGGGATTCCTTCGCAAATGAATGAAGTGCTTTCGATGCTGGGCGCAGCCACTGAGGCTGGTTCAGAAACAGCTGATGACTCTCTTGTCGTCCCTGTAGAGAAAGAGTTGCCTGGTATCCTTCAGGACTTGTCCGATCACGCTCCAGAGGAGTTCAAGGAGGCTACGCTGATAGCGGCCATGCCTATGCTGGGCACGCTGGCCACAGGCATCCGAGCCAAGTATCGCGACGGTAAGGTGAACTCACCCAGCTTCATCGTGGATATCGAGGCACCTCAGGCCACAGGTAAGTCGTTCGTCGACAATGAGTTCGAGCTGCTGATGGATCCCATCATCAAGCAGGACGAGGTGGAATGGCAGAAGGAGATTGCCTACTCGCTGGCCAAGAAGGACGGTCAGGAGGTGGAGAATCCCTGTGCGGCTATCCGCATCCTCGAACCCAACATCGGCGTGTCGGCTTTCCTCGAGCGAGCGCTCTATGCCAAGGGCAAGCATCTCTTCACGTATGCCCCTGAGATTGAGACCGTTCTGAAGAACAACAAGGGTGGTGCGTGGACAGAGAAGAACGACCTCTTCCGACTGGCCTACGACAACAAGCCTTGGGGTCAGCATCGCATCTCGAAGGACTCGTTCTCAGGCAAGGTCACCCTCTATTACAATATGGTGATGTGTGGCACACCCAACAAGTGCCGAGCCTTCTTTGCTGATGCGGAGAGTGGTCTCGTGAGCCGAGTGACGCCTGTCATCCTGCCTGATATGGTGGGTGCGAAGATGCCTCATTTCAAGGTGTGGACCAAGGAAGATGAGGAGAAGGTGAAGCGTCAGTGCCTCTGCCTGATGGACGAGGAGGGCGAGGTGGATCTGCCTCTTATCAACAAGGCCATCGAGGAATGGGACGAGGGCAAGCGCCAGGAGTATCTGCAGACGTTGCGCTACTCGCTCGATGTGTTGCGTCGTCGAGCTGCCCTCAATGGTTTCCGAGCTGGCATCATCGCCTATCTGCTCGAAGGCCGTCAGGAGACGGAGCGCGCCATCAAGTTTGCCCTCTGGTATGCTGAGCGTTGTCTCCACTACCAGTTGCTGATCTATGGTGACAAGATCGACGCCCTGCACAACGGCACGCTGAGTACTCAGGCCTCAAAGGGTAACATCCGCTATCTGGATGCACTGCCCAAGGAGTTCACGAAAGAAGACTTGGTGAACCTCCGCCTGGCCAATGGCGAGTCGCCTGTAGTGAAGACCATCATCTGCCGCTGGGTAAAAGAGAGCCTCATCGTAAAGATCGACACCAACCTCTGGCGGAAGTGCTCGACTATAGGGTCAGCGCATAGTGAACCCAGATAAGGACCTCTACATCAAGAATGGTAAAAAGGTTGTATTTAATTGATTAGTAGTCAAAAATACACCAATTAAAAATGGTTAAAAGTTTCCCAGATTTATGCACAGATCTGGGAACTTTCCGTATATTTGTAGGCGAAATTGGGATGAAAATAGATTCTCTATTAATCAAAAAACTTAAATAATAACTTAATATTAACATAAAATTCAAACAACATGAAGAAATTTCTACTATCGTTTTTTGCCCTGCTATCCATAGTGATTTCAGCGCAGGCCCAGACTTATTTTGAAGTCGGTGGGCTCCGGTATCGTGTTTGGCAAGATCCATGGGAGGAAAATCCCGGCCAAGTGTATGTTGCCAAAAGCTCGGATGAAATGGCTGAATATTCTGGCGACATCGTCATCCCACCCACAGTCACATATACTAAAACTTATAATGTGATTGGTATTGAATCACAGGCGTTCAAGGACTGTTCTGGGATTACGTCGGTCATCATTGGAGATAACGTGACAGATATTCAAGACAGAGCCTTCTCTGGTTGCGATAAACTTGCTTCTCTCACCATCGGCACTGGCGTAACAAATATCAGTTGGGAAGTATTTAAGGGTTGCGAAAGCCTAACTACCGTTACTATCCCCAATAGTGTGACAAGCATGAGTAGTGGTGTTTTCACTGGGTGTAGTAAGCTTACCGATGTTGCATTAAGTGACAAACTGGAAACCATTGAATGGGGCGTGTTCCAAAACTGTACTAGCCTTATGTCCATCACCATTCCCAATAAAGTGACAACAATTGGTGGAAGTGTTTTCTCTGGTTGTAGTGAACTTACAGAAGTAACATTTGGGGAGAAACTGAAAACCATTGATAACAGTGCTTTCTCTAATTGTACCAGCCTGACATCAATCACCATTCCCGAGGGTGTGACAGCAATCGGTGGCAATGCTTTCTCTGGCTGTACAGGTCTTAAATCCATTACTATTCCCAGTACCGTGACAAAAATTGGTGGTGATGATACTTGGGATGGAAGTACCTTTTATAATTGCACCAGCCTTACTTCCATTACTCTTCCCAGTAGTGTGAAAATAATCAAGAATAGTACCTTCAATAATTGCACCAGCCTTACGTCTATCACCCTTCCCGATGGCGTGACAGAGATAGGTGAAAGTGCCTTTTATAATTGCAAAAGCCTTGCCTCTATCACCATTCCTGCTGGTGTGAAAAAAATCGGTGGCAGTGCTTTCTCACAGTGCGCCAAACTTACGTCTATCACCATTCCAGATATCGTGACGAAAATCGAAGATAATACTTTCTCTAATTGCACTAGTCTTGCTTCTATCACCATTCCCGATGGCGTAACAGAGATTGGTGAAAGTGCATTTAATGGTTGTACCAACCTTACGTCGATCACTATCCCCAATAGTGTGAAAACAATCGGTAGCTGGACTTTCGCAAATTGTAGTAAGCTTACCAATGTTACATTAAGTGACCAACTGACAACTCTTGAAGGTTCTCTCTTCGAAGGTTGCACAAACCTTACGTCTGTCACTATCCCTGATGGTGTGACAAGCTTCGGTAGAAGTGTTTTCTGGAACTGTTCCAACCTTGAGTCCATCACCATTCCCAGTGGCGTGACAACGTTTGGAGAATCTGTATTCGAGGGTTGTAATAGTTTAAAACTTGTAATATCTAAAATATTGGTGCCTTTTGAAGTTAATGTTTTTAATAATAGCAGGGAATCTACACTTGTAGTTCCCAAAGACACTCGCTCTGTCTATAAAAACACAGAAGGGTGGAAGAACTTTGCTGTTATTTTCGAAGAAGGTGAGGCTAATTACGCTTTAGAGCAGACTAAAGAAGGAGTAAAGTACTCGCTGAGATTAGCAGAGGATAACAGTGTCTATTATGCGGTGATGGGATATTCTGAAGCACTGAAACCAGAGACAGTTATTTTATCCGAGTTGGAAGATTGCCCTGTGAAAGCCATTGCAGAAAATGCTTTCAATGGTTGCTCCAGCCTTGCGTCCATCACTATTCCCAATAGTGTGACAAGTATAGGGGAAGGCGCTTTCTGGGGATGCTCCAACTTAAAGATGGTCAAATCTGAAATTGTAACGCCTTTTAAAGTGAATGCCTTTGACTGGTATAACAACAACAATAAAGTCGTACTTGTTGTTCCTCAGGGATCACGAACTGCTTATAAGGACCTAAGTGGGTGGGGGTCTTACTATATTTACGAAGAGGGTGAACCTATTTACGACGTGGCAGAGAGCAAGACTGATGAACAAGGACTAAAATACGAACTGAGACAGTCAGATGACATCGGTTCTTATTATGCGGTGACGGGACGTACCGAAGACATGAAAGCGGATATTGTTATTCCTGCCGACATAAATGGTTGTCCGGTGATGGGCATTGAATGGAGCGCATTCAATGAGTGTAAGAGCCTTAAGTCCATTACCTTCTTTAATGACATTATGATGTCCAACAATAGTGTTTTTTACGGATGCAGCAACTTGGATGACGTGTATGTATATGTATGGGATAATGTAGAGTTCTGCAATAATCATATTCTCGGAGGATTGCAAAATCCCATTGGATATTCTGAAAACGGTAATTATGCAGAAAAAAAATTCGACCTTCATCTTTTAGACAGAGATGGTAATGAAATCACTGATTTCGTTGTTCCTGAAGGTGTAACATCAATTGGAGATGGAGCCTTTAAGGGTTATTTGAACCTTTATACTATCACCATCCCTAATAGTGTGACAACTATCGGTAATAATGCGTTCTCTGGCTGTAAAAATCTTACCTCTATAAAGATGGGCAAGAATGTTACAAGTATTGGAGATTATGCCTTCTATAATTGCACCAGCCTGAGTTCTATTACACTGCCCAAGAAACTGGAAAGCATAGGCAATTTTGCTTTTAGTGGTGATGATATTTATAATTGGTCTGGGGATAGATATCTCCCCATTGTCCCAATTACTTCCATCACCATTCCTGGCAGAGTAAAGACTATTGGAAATGGAGCTTTCCGTGCTTGTCGTGACCTTACATTGGTTAGTATTGAAAACGTTGAAGAAGATGAGGAAGGCGGTTTGACCAGTATTGGAGATCAAGCTTTCTGGGGTTGTGCTTTTACCTCTATCTCTCTTCCCAACAGCGTGACAAGCATTGGAAGTGGAGCCTTTGCGGAAAACTCAAAACTTGAAACAGCCATCTTGGGTGATGCAGTTACAGAGATTAAGGATGAAGCTTTCCGTGAATGTGGTGCACTCACCTCTGTCACCATCCCTGATGGAGTGACCAGTATAGGTAAGCAGGCTTTTCGTGGTTGTTGGAAGCTCGAATCTGTCAGAATGCCTAAATCTCTGGCCTCGATGGGTGAAAACGCATTTGATAATTGCCCCATTAAATCCATCGATCTCCCAGACGCGTTTACCGCTATCCCTGCTAATCTTTTCCAGAACAATGACTTGGAGTATATCAAGCTGGGCAATGGTGTGAAGAGCATCGGTAAGAATGCCTTTGGCAGCAAGCTGGAGGGCGAAGAAACGATGGTTGTAGTAGAGATTGGAACCTCCACTCCTCCGACGATTGCTAACGATGCATTCCCGAATGTGGATCTGAGCACCATCAACGTGATAGTTCCCGATGCAACCGCTGAAGCTGCCTATAAAAAGGCTTCCGTTTGGAAGGAGATGACGTTCGCTAATCTGGAGACCAATGTTGAGGTGACGGTTGACACGCCAGGCGAAATGAGCTATGAACTGATTACTGAGTGTAATGTTACGCCAGCCAAAGTGGTAGGCCTGAAAGTGAAGGGCACCATTAATGCTGCCGATTTCACTCAGATGCGTTCGAACATGAAGTCGCTGCTCCGCCTTGACCTCTCCGAGTGTGACATCACGGAGATTCCCGACGGTGCCATGACAGGCAAGTCTCAGCTGCAGGAACTTATCCTGCCTACCAAGCTACAGACTATCGGCAAGAAGGCCTTCCAGGGCTGTACCTATCTTACAGACAAGTTGGAAATTCCGTCAAGCGTCACCTCCATCGGTGATAATGCCTTTGAGGGAACTTACTACACATCGGTCACTCTGCCCAACAGGCTTAAGACCATTGGTGCCCGTGCCTTCTACAACCTGCCCCTCAAGCAGAAGCTGATCATTCCTGACGCCCTGACCAGCATCGGTGACTTTGCATTCGCAGACACACAGGTATCAGGCCATGCCGAGTTCCCTGAAGGCACCACCTATATTGGATCTGGAGCGTTCAGGAACACGCTGATCGATCCTGTTTCTCTCCCCGACAATCCCAATGGCATCACGTCAATCAGCTGGGGACTGTTCCAGGGGTGTACCAGCTTTGACTACATCTATATCCCCAGAAATATCACTGAGATATTCGGCTATGCCTTTGACGGTTGCACTGGACTGAATACCGTTCGTATGTCACCCAATCTGACCGCCATTGGTGAATACGCCTTCCAGAATACCTCGTTGGATTATCTGAAGGTGCCCGAGAAGGTGGAAGTTATTGGAAATGGTGCTCTCAAGAACTGCAAGAACCTCGTATCGCTGAGTCTGCCTGCCAACCTGAAGACGATTGGAGGTGAAGCCTTGAGAGGTTGTTCCGCACTGCGCAACTTGAGTGTGGAGGCTGTTGAGCCGCCAACCGTCGAGAGAAGCTCAATGATAGGTGTCAACACAGACTTGTGTCTTATCTCCATACCTACCCAGTCCCACAAGTCGTATATACTATCCGAATACTGGGGACAGTTCGTTCAGATGCGTAACGACATTGCCATTGAGACTGAGGGTAACGGTGAGATTGCTTTCGAAAATGTAGTAGAGGGCGAAGAGGAAGAAGCGCTGACGAGGACTCGTGGCATGATCGCTGCCGCACGTTCCAAGACCCGTGCCTCATCAGATGAAGATGACGAGCTGAACCTGACCTATGCCAACAACGGTTCGTCAATCTATGTTCCTAAGCAAGGAAAGGTTCGCTTCATCATCAGAGCTGCTGAGGCTGAAGTTATTCAGTCGGCTACTCTTGATGGCGTGGACATTACGTCTCTCATCGACGAAGACGGTATCTTCACGACTACAGCAGACAAACAGAGTGCTAAATTGGTTGTAAAATTCTCTGGCACAGCACAGACGGATCAACCTACTGAGCTTATCACCATCGGTAAGAGTGGCAAGGCTTCTTATTGTGGCGACAAGTCGTTAGACTTCAGCTTCTCTGAAGAGGTGAAGGCTTATATTGCCACGGGCTTTGATGAGTCAGAGGGAACTATTTGGCTGACTCGTGTAAAGGATGTGCCTGCTGGCACACCAGTAATGATCAAGGGCGTAGCTGAGAAGACCTACAATGTTCCTGTGACAAACAGCCAGAACTCTTATTATAAGAATATGTTCAAGGGTAACACGAGTGGTGATAAGATTCAGGTTCCTGAGACAGAGAATGGCTATGTAAACTACTATCTCTCTGGCGATGGAACGTTCAAGAGCGTGAAGAACTACGCCAACATCGGTAATAACAAGAGTTATCTGCAGCTGCCTGGTACATTCAAACCTGCAGAGGTTGGTGGAAACCAGGCTGTGACGATCAAGTCTGTGGGTAAGACTTCTTATGCAGCTCCTGTAGACCTTGACTTCACGAACGTACAGGGCTTGAAGGCCTTCACGGCTACAGGTTATGACAAGAGTACGAAGACCATCTGGCTGACCCGTGTGATGAAGGTCCAGAAGGGTGAGGGCGTCTTGCTGAAGGGTGATGAAGGTGATTATCAGATTCCTTCTGCCGCTGTTCAGAGCAGTTACATGAATATGTTCGTTGGTAACACGAGTGGTGACAAGATTCAGGTTCAGGAGACATCTGCTGATGGCAGTATGACGAACTTCTATCTGAAGGGTGACGGTACATTCGTCAGTGTGAACGGTTACGTGAACCTTGGTAACAACAAGTGTTATCTGGAGTTGCCTACCTCGATGGTTTCTGTTGCCTCTACTCGTGGTACAGAGAAGAGCTACAAGTTTGAAGAGCCTGAGGTGATCAAACTGCCAATCAGCTTCAGAAGTATCGACAATGATGGTGATGGTACAACCGCTATTCACGAGACGATGCAGTCGTTGAAAGAGGATGGTGTCTACTACACTCTCCAGGGTCAGCGCGTAGAGAAGCCAGGCAAGGGTATCTACATCAAGAATGGCAAAAAAGTTGTCATTCGTTAGTCCTTGAGGGATTTGAGTTTGAAAGGGGTGGTTGAAAAAACCATCCCTTTTTATTATGTTTGTTCGATTATTTGTTGTTTTTTTCTTTTTTTTAAAATAAAATAAGTAAATTTGCACCGAAAAAAACAGAAGGATTTGAACGCGTCATTCCTATGTCGCTGAATGACAGTGCATTATGGCGTTAAAACGCTTCATTGGATTATCTTGGCCACTCTATATCATATAGGGTGACCCCCTTTATTTGTCTTTAAAATTTGATTACTATAGGATTATGAAGAAGTTTAGTTCTCAATTATTGACATTGTGTGTCATTGCCCTGATGACATCATGTGGTTCCTCGAAGGAGATTGCTTATTTGGGTAATTCCTCATCAGAACAATTGGCAGATACGGGATATCTCTATGACGCTCGTATTTTGCCGAAAGACGAGTTGACAATTACCGTTAATACAACCACTCCATCTGCAGCAGCTCCATTTAACATGAGGATTCCTGCACCACTTGATGAAGAACGCAAAACTCTTACTGCCCAGTATAATTTGCAGACATATCTGGTTGACAATGACGGAACGATCAACTTCCCTATAGTAGGAACAATCAAAGTAGGAGGTTTGACAAAGAAGGAGTGTGAAGAGTTGATATTGGAAAAGATACAGCCCTATTTGGAAGCGTCAGAACGCCCGATCGTGACGGTCAGACAGGCAGGCTTCTCTGTGACTGTCATCGGCGAAGTAACGTTGCCGGGTAACTATCGTGTTACCAATGAAAAGATCAATGTCTTTGAAGCTTTAGGCAGAGCGGGTGATATGACCATCTATGGCGTACGTAGTCATGTAAAGCTGATTCGTGAAGATATCAATGGCAGAAAGAATATTTATACGCTGAACCTGAATGATGCCAATATCGTTAATTCTCCTTATTATAATCTGCAGCAGAATGATATTATCTATGTTGAGCCTAACAAAGCGAAGGCACAAAACTCTGATATAAGCAATATGACGACTTTATGGTTCTCTGCAACAAGTATTCTTTTGTCTGTAGCAACATTGCTTGTCAATATTTTGAAATAAGAAGATTTGGTTTTGAACTAAATGATGAATAGAATGAATAAAATGAGAATAACTCCGTCGGATACGCGTAAAAGTAAAAAGCGCACAATCTTCGACATCCATTATCTTTGGTATTTATTCATCCACAATAAGAGATGGTTTGTCCTATCGTTTATCCTGTGTTTATGTTGTGCTGCTGCTTACATTTACTTTGTTCATCCAGCATATAGTGTGACGGGGAAATTGCTGATTACTGAGAAAAGAAGCAGCTCCGCAGTCTCAAATGCAAGTTTGTTACTACAGAATCAGTTACCTTTTAACTTGGGAAGTAGTCTGGGAGGCTCCATTGGCGTGGAAAATGAAAAAGAAATACTTCGGTCAAGGTTGCTATCTCGTAAAGTGGTCAAGCGACTTGGACTCTATACGGAATATCGACACTATTATGGTATGAAAGGACGCCTTCTATACAAAGGCTCTCCTGTTAATGTGTTGGTTAATGAGGATGTACTGGATATGATTGATAATAGTCTGCCAATGACCCGTTATCAGATAGATTTATCCATTTATAAGAATGCTGAAGGCTATCGAGTAGAAGGCAAATTGAAGGAAAACAAGAAGAAAATAATCATACCTGAACAGACATTTAAAACATTACCAGCTACAATTCAAACGGAGATAGGCAGGTTGGCCCTGACAGAGAATAAGACTCTGACATCCAAACAGGCTAAACGTTTCAATGATGACTATAGATTGGATGTCCGTATTGTACCACCATTGATTGCTGCCAACAAATTCTCCAACAGACTATCATTCAATTCAGCTGCAAAGAAAGCCACCAATACGGTCAACTTGAATATGAATGATGAAAGCATCTTGAGAGGTATTGACTATATCAACACATTGGCAGAGGAGTATAACGACTTATCAACTGAAGAAAAGCATAAGGAAGTCAGGAAATATGATGAGTTTGTAAGGACACGCCTAAAGAATATAGATGTGGAATTGGGACTTACTGATGAGAATTGGGCAAGTTATAAGCAACAAAATAAGGTAACAGAGCCGAAGGTGGATGCGGAAGAGGTCATCATGAAAAAAAGTGAATACGAGGCCCAATTGGTAGGATTAGGTATTCAGTTGCAACTACTTGAATACTTGAAAGAATATGTAGATGATCCCTCTAACATTTATGAAATCATCCCTGTTAATATGGGGTTATTCGCTCGGAATACTGTATCAGCCTCGTCCAATGGGATAGACAACTTACCTACCGTGAGTACCGGAGATGCCGTAAACGTTATCGGACGTCATAATGCTCTGGTGGATGAGAGAAATCAGTTGCTGAAGAGCTCTACCGAAAAATCTCCGCAAGTACAAAAACTGACGGTCTTATTAGAAGAGCTACATCCCGTCATCCAAAAAGCTCTTGGTCGTGATATTCGCTCACTAGAATTACGTCGAAATGGTTTGGAACGGGAATTTAACAAATATCTGAGTCGTGTTAGTGATGCTCCTCAACAAGAACGTGTACTTACTGATATCGGCCGTCAGCGTAAGGTTCAAGAGGGTGTTTATATAACATTGCTCCAGAAACGTGAGGAAAATGCGATGGAGTTAATGAATTCTGTTGATAAGGGGCGTTTAATCGATGTCACACAATATAACAAGAAAGCCAAACCCATTATATGGCTGGTGGTGTTGATTACTTTATTTATTAGTATAGTCATTCCTTTTGCATTTCTTTTCCTGACTCGTCTTTTCAGAAAGAGAATAAGTGAATATGATGATATGGACTCGCTGGCAAGGTTCCCGATGTTAGGAATGATTTCTCAGGATCATGAGAAAGTGTCTTCTTTCTGTATGATCAGGAACAGTTTACTACATCAGATGACAGAAGACCAGAAAGTGATTATGGTAACCTCATTCGGAGAAGGGGAGGGAAAGACTCATGTATCCTCGGGAGTAGCTGATTCGCTTTGTGAAATGGGCAAAAAGGTCATTATATGTGATTTAGACCTTTATCATCCTTCACTAGGCAAGGCACAAAAGGGATGGTGTGACCTGGTACTCAACAATTGTGTGTCTTTGGAGGAGGTGAAAAGTATTATCCAGGCTTCTGCAACAGATAGCAACGTCGATATCCTGCCTGCAGGCGAATTCCGTGCTGCTGCTCCAGGGAATCTGATTGCACACGATCATCTTAAGTCTATCCTGGCCATTCTCAGAGATATTTATGATTATGTATTATTGGATACTTCTGCCGTGGGATCGCATGGCGATGCACTGGTTGATGGATTGGCAGATGTAAGTTGTATTGTCTGTCGTTCCTGTCAGGTAAAGAAGTCAGAGGTGGAATATATGAACCAGTTGGGCGAGACGAAACGCCTTCCAGATCCGATGTTTATCTATAATGGTGTAAGGGCGGAGTAACCATCATTTAGAATGAAGAGGCTATAATGAGTGGGAGTATGGAGCGGAATAGTAATGTCGAGTTCTTAAGGTTCTTTTTGATGTTCCTTATCTGCTACTGGCACATGTTCGTTCATGGATATGAGCTGAATCTTATGGGCAGTTCCTCTTCCGCTTCAATTGCTAATCTGCTCCAGATGTCATTGTCAGACTATGCTGTCGACGCTTTTATGCTGATTTCTGGTTATTATTCTATCAGGTTTTCAATCGATAAGATTATCAGACTGTCGTTACAAGCATATCTGGTCTCTGCCGTCATTTTGATAATCGGACTTTTTTATTCGTCCGTTCTGATTACTCCCACCTACCTTTTACAGCATCCATTTCCTGTTTCTACGAAAATATGGTGGTTCCTGACGGAGTATGTGATCATCATGATATTGAGTCCTTTAATTAATAATGGTATACAGAGTATTGGCAAATCATTATTCACCAAACTTCTTTTATTGTTGCTCTTCGTCGATTGTATAGGCTATATGGTGATAGCTCAGGGAGGTAATCATCTGTTAAATATGCTTGTGTTGTATTTGATAGGAAGATATATGTGTCTGTATATCAAATGTCCTTCCTTCTATCAATCTATAGCTGGATTTATACTGGTTACAGCCGTCTTATTCGCTATATTGGTTGTTCTGAAGAATTACCATCAGGAAAAGGTAGGGTGGTTTTTGATGAGTAATAATTCAATATTTGTCATTTTGCAGGCTATATTTATATTATGGGTATTCTTGTCGATGCCACCAAAGACTAATTTGTTCTGGAATTCAGTTGGGAAACATTGTTTTGCCATATATCTGGTGACAGAGGGCATTGGTATGAGCCTGTATAGGCAGTGGGCGAAGATCAATGATGAATCGTGGCTGATGGTTATTATGGTGATAGCTTGTACATGTATAATATGTATAATATTCGACTATGTTCAGTCGGCGTTGAATAGTTATTTAAGGAAACATGTTGTCAATCTGTATCACCTCTTATAATCGGGTGAAGGAGTTAGAGAGGTGTTTGAAGTCTATCGACTCCAAGCTGGCAGATGAAATAGAGGTTGTTGTCAGCGAGGACTGTTCTCCTCTGAGAGAGCAGATAAAGGAAGTCGTCAGGGAATATGCTGAGCATTCCCCATACCATGTTGTGTTCAATTCAAATGAACATAATCTGGGTTATGATAGGAACTTGAAACGGTTGTCAGAGTTGGCAACAGGTCAGTATATTATGTATCTGAGTGATGACGATTGCCTATTCCCGGGTAAGTTGGATGGATTTATTCAGTGTTTGAAGGATCATTCACCAGCAATGGCTTATGCTCCGTTCTGGTACGGTTATCAGGAGAAGAAACGAGCACATCGGCATTATGCCTTTGCCCATGAAATAGCAAAAGGAATTGAGTCGGCCCGCACTCGTGTCTATGATGCTATTTTATTTTCCGGTCTTACCTTCTTGCGTGAACTGATTGTCCCAATTGATGCAGAACGGTTTAAGAATCTAAACTATTTTCAGGTTTATCTGTTCTTATCAGTGATCTATCAATATGGCGGCTATTATCACGATGCCATCATGATTGATAGTGTGTCTGATGGTGAAAATGCATATGGACAGGTTGAATCATCCGGTAAAAAGAATGACCAGCTCGCAGATCGTGAATCGGTATTCTCAAATCTTGAGTTTAACAAGGGCCTTTTTAAAGTGATTCAGATGTTTGATGCGGAGTATGGTACTGATGTGTTTGACCATTTCTGCGAGGAATATTCCCTTCGCTCGTTCGGTGGATTCTGTAGGGCAAGGAAGCAAGGTCTAAAAGTCTATAGAGAATACTGGAAACGCCTGAATGCTTCAGATGTCAAGCTCTTTCCTGTTTGTTATGTCTATTATTTATGTGTCGGTATATTGGGAGCCAGCATGAGTAGACTTGTGTTCTCCATACCTAAGTCGGTATTGCTGCAGGTTCGCAAACATTTATAAAGCAGAATGTATACGGCAAAGGATATATGTGCGGGTATTGTCACTTATCATCCGGATTTATGCCTATTGAAGGAGAATCTGGATATGTTGAGTCCTCAGGTCATAAAGATGTTTGTTGTTGACAATGGCTCTTCAGATATTGAAGGTATCCAAGAACTCCTTCAGTCATATCCGAAAACAGAGTTTGTCAGTAATGGCGAAAATGTCGGTATTGCGAAGGCCTTGAACCAGTTATGTACATTGGCTCAACAGGATGGTTTTCAGTGGATATTGACGATGGATCAAGATTCGATATGTCAGGTAGACATGGTAAGTTGGTTGTCAGCATACATGGACGATGGCCGATATGGGATTATTGCACCGCGTGTAGAGTTCTGGGATGGAGATCGATTGATTGTCTCGACTATGGATGGTGAAAAGGAGACAGTGGAGATAGCTGCCTGTATAACAAGTGGCAGTTTGACGAAGCTAAGTGCTTGGAAAGAGATTGGGGGATTTGATGAGTGGTTTTTTGTTGATCGTGTGGATAACGAGTTCTGTACGCATCTACATGTTGCCGGTTATGGCATTCTACGTGTCAACAGAGCCATACTTCATCAGAGAGCCGGTGATATGAAATATATAAGACTTCCTCTTGTGGGTAATATCTTACTGCCATATTATAATGAGGAGAGGAATTATTACATTTGCCGAAATACAGTTTACTATCTACGGAAATACCATCACCATATAGATTTGACTCATCAGATATTGGCCTTTATTTATTCTCAATTGATTAAAATCATATTTGAATCTCATCGTATAGGTACCATTCGATCCATGTGTAAGGGGTTGATAGCTGGAATGAGAAAGCAAATTGCCTAAAAGGGTATGACTATTCTTCTCTATTTAATATTCTCTTTGCTGATTATCGTTAATTTGTCACTGTTCTACTGTGATTTACGGATTAAATGGATAGAATTTATCTCAGTCCTTTTTATTATATTGCTTTTAGGGGGAAATACGTTTAATGCAGATTTTGATGACTATCTTTCAATGTATAATACCGGTTTATATCCTCTTTTGATTGAACCTGGTTTTGAATATGTGTCTACTTTTTTTGCATCATTAGGATTTGATTTCATTGCTTATAGGTTTGTATGCTATGCTGTTATTTTCTTTATCATCTGGCTGTCAACACGAAGGATAGTAAACTCTTATCATTTATTATTGTTTGTATATTTGTCGTATAGTGCTATTATTGATGCTATCCAACTGAGGAATACCCTAGCGATTTCATTTCTTCTGGCTGCCATTTTCTTATTGGCAAAAGTAAAGCCATGGTGGTTTGTAGGTATGATTATGTTGGCATGTGTTTTCCATTATACCTCTATTTTCTTTTTGCCTTTGTTCTTATACAAGGAGTTGATTCCAATCATAGAGAAATATAAGGTATATCTGATCGTTTTTTCATTAGGTATGTGTGCTTTTACGTTTATAACAGGGTTCTTTATGCAGGATCTCATCGAATTGATTATTCTTTTGATGAATGAACGAAAAGCTGACTATATTGTCATGAGTGCTACAAATGTGGCCTTTATTATATTTCCGTATACAACGTTTTTCATCGTATCTTATGCGAGAAAAGTTATAGAGTCTCAACTGGATGAAACAGACAATGAACAATTGGTGATCATTCGATATGTTGATATCATCTATTTTGCGTCTGTGTTATTTATCCTGATTTCTCCACTCTTAATCTATAGTCATGACTTTCTTCGGATTGTTCGAGACTTGAATATTGGTATAACAGTGCTGATTACCTTATTTTTCTTTGTGTATCGGAACTCGTCTTCAGAACTGGAGGAAAGGGATATGGTATGGCACAAGGAATTTGTGATATCGTTGTGGCTTTATTTTGCTCTATGGTTTGTTGGAGGACAATATTTGCCAGGGTACCAGGAGCTCATGGATAATAATGTGGTTTGCGATATCGTTGATGGCGTTGAGCCGAATGTGGTTGATGAATAAAAGCTTAGTAAAGAATTCTATATTCAATATCTCTTATCGTGGGTACAATGTGGTTTATCCCGTGATAACCTCGGCCTATATCTCCAGAATCTTCCTGGCTGATGGTGTGGGAGAGATCGCATTTGCTATAAACATTGTCACCTATTTCACACTTGCGGCTTCATTAGGTATTCCTAACTATGCGATAAAGGTCTTGTCTCCACTTATTAATGACAAGATAGCATTGAACAGAAAGTTCTCTGAATTAGCAACCTTTATCTTCTTTTCCTCCATGGTTGCCACTTTATTGTATTATATGGTCGTGATGTGGCTTTATGGACAGACCGTTTCTAGCGTAAGATTCCAAATGGGGTTGATCATGGGACTCATGGTTGTGACGAATATTTTTAACTATGATTGGCTGTTTGAGTCGATGGAGGATTTCCGCTATCTGGCTTATCGGTCTATCACAATCAAGACCATCGCCTTGTTTCTGATGTTTTTGACGGTTAAGACACGGGATGACATTCTGATTTATTGTCTGATCTATGCGGGCATTACTGCTGCTAACAATATCTGGAATTTTGCATCAGCCCGCAGATATGTTTGCTATTCTTATAGGCAATTAGATATCCATTGCCATCTGTCACCTGTGTTTACCTTGTTTGCTGCCGCTTTTGCAACAGAGGTTTATACACTTTTGGACTCAACGATGCTTGGTATCATGTGTCCGCCAGAGAACTTAGGCTATTATTCTAATGCCTCCCGACTTGTAAGAGCCTCTTTTGGCTTGGTCTTTGCTTCAATTGCAGTATTTAATCCTCGTCTTAATTATCTTTATAAGAGTGGTAACCGTGAGGATTATAACCGACTGTTCCAAAAGTTCTATGATATGGGTATGTATATTGCATTTCCCGCAGCTGCAGCCTTATTCGTCTCTGCGCCGTGGGTGATGACAATTCTCTTTGGTGACGATTTTATTCCTGGTATCGTGACACTACGATTGCTCTCATGCCTGATTATTATCTTCACTTTGGCTATGGTGTTTGGTCATATAGGACTGATTATTTATGGAAAAGAAAAAGTTCTACTGCTGGCAGCTGTGGTGGGAGCGATTATCAACTTTTCGTTGAACACTCTACTCATACCAGCATATCAGCATCAAGGTGCAGCCATGGCTTCGATCGTAAGCGAGTGCCTAATCACATTATTGTTAATATCTGTCAGTCTGAAATGTTGCAGGATACAGCTATTGAATAAGCGTCTTGTTGTTCTTGCTGTTTCATGTTTGGCAATCTGTACAGGATGCGTGCTTATATAGTCTCTTTGAATTTCAATCCAGGACATGTCTCCCATCTCATGGCCAGCTATAGGCAGTGTCAGGAGTTAGGATATGATACGTGGCTTTATATTGACAAGGGGTTTGTTGGATTTGTTCCTCAAGGAAGTCAATATATTGTTTACGGAGAATCAAAACCCGTTCACTGTGGCATAGCCATCTTTGTCTTCCCTAGTCAGCGGAATCTAAAGGAAATATTGTGGCTGAAGTCAAAGGGATGTAGAAGAGTTGTCTATATTTTCCATGAACCATTAGATAAGTACTCTATTTACAGGAATGCCGGTTTCTCTCGTATGAAGATGTTGAAACTGAGAGTCATCAATGCTGTCAATGCATTAACGGTTAAATGGTCAGATGTCATTTTGCTGCCTTCTCAGAAGGCTGTTACATATTATGAAGCTAACCATCTTTATAAGAATGTTAACTACCATTATATGCCCTTATTATATGACGATGAGTGGAACGATACATACAAAGGTGTTGAGAGACGCTATTTCTCATATATTGGTCACGTAGCATCAGACCATTCCTTTCAGGAATATGTAGATTTTGTAACTCAGGCGATACAGTCTGGAGATCTGAAGGATGTCAGATTCCTTATTGCAACCAGAAGTAAAGTGGAACAAAATGGCAATATGGCCCGGCTCTTGAATTCTGGTAGACTTGAGCTGGTGGAAGGTAAACCATTGACTGATGAACAGATCAACCATTATTATGCCTCTTCCATCGCTGTATGGAATGCCTATACAAGAACGACACAGAGTGGGGTGTTGGCCAAAGCCTTTATGTTTGGCACACCTGCCATTGTCTTAAAAAAGAACCTGTCGGAGTTCGTAGAAGATGGTCAAGAGGTAGTGGCTATCAATAGTAACACAGAATATGATTCAATCAGACACGCCATAGAGATGATATTGAATAATTTCAGTTCCTATTCTGCAGCTTGTAGGAAAAGGTTTCTTCATACTTTTTTCTATCGTAATTTCTGTAGCCAGATGAAAAGTATTCTTTCAATAGCGTAAAATGCAACATTTGATTTTTGAATTGACAAAGGTTGCACTTGGTCATCAGGAAAGACTGAGCGTAGAACCAAACATAGAAGAATGGATAAGCATATTTAAGCTTGTCAGGAAGCTGGAAGTAACAGGCTTGCTCTACCATGGTATAGAAATTCTTACCCAAAATGGTCAAAAGCCCCCTAGGGATCTTTGTTTTAAGTGGTTCAAGATATCTGATTTTGTTAGAAAAAGGAATCAATTCTTGGATGAAAAGAGTATGGAGCTATTGTCTATGTTGTCTCATGACGGTATTAAAGCTTGTATTCTCAAAGGTCAGGGAATTGCGCGCTTCTATCCTGATCATCTTAAAGGACTTCGTCTTTGTGGTGATATTGATATATATGCCAATTGTGAGCGTGAACGTATTGATGCCTTTGCCCAAAAACTGGGAAAGAATGATATTGCCTGGAGTTACAGACATGTAGAGGTGAAACTGCCGGATAAATTGGTGGTCGAGCTTCATTATCGTATGGAGTCATTTTTTAATCCGTTTAAAAACAAACGTTTCCAGCATTTCATTCTTCAAAATGAAGAACAGATCTTCTGCCATGAGGGAAACCTTGTGACACCTTCACTTACAATGTATCTCTTTTATGCTTTACTGCATATTTATAATCATATTCTTAGTAGCAGAATCGGAATAAAACAAGTCATAGATTATTATTTTCTGCTTATGGCAGCAAATGGACAATTTGGATGTTTTGCACAAGGTGAATCTTTGATAGACGTTCTCAGAGAGTACAAAATGATGCGTTTTGCAGCAGGGATGATGTGGATTCTTCAGGAAGTGGCAGGATTGGAGCGGGAGTATATGTTATGTGATCCTTGTGAGAAAGAAGGAAGGTTCTTGTTGGATCGAATTATTATGCCTGATGCGGAAGAAAAGATTTCCGATTCTCATAAAAAAGTGAAAGATACGAACGTCCTCTCTTTCCTTCTTAAGCGAAGTGTTCAAGTGTTATGCCATTACCCTTCTGATGCGATTTGGATTCCGATGTGGTTCTTTTGGCAAAGAAATATGAAACTGATACTGAGTAAAAAATAAAATATGTCACTTTTTAAAGATAAGGTATTACTTATTACTGGCGGTACTGGGTCCTTTGGGCATGCAGTGTTACGACGATTCTTAGATTCTGATATCCGAGAGATCCGTATTTTCAGTCGTGATGAGAAGAAACAAGATGATATGAGGCATACCCTCCAGAATCCTAAGGTAAAATTCTATATCGGTGATGTCAGACGTAAATCATCTGTTGATGTGGTTATGAAGGGTGTTGACTATGTGTTTTCTGCTGCAGCCTTGAAACAGGTGCCAAGTTGTGAGTTCTTTCCATCAGAGGCAGTGCGCACGAATATTCTGGGAACAGAGAATGTGCTTGACTCAGCTATTGCTCACGGTGTGAAAAAAGTGGTGGTACTCTCCACTGACAAAGCTGCTTATCCGATTAATGCCATGGGAATGTCAAAAGCTCTGATGGAAAAGGTCGCTATTGCCAAAGGACGTGAGTTGGGTGATGATGCGACAACGACCATTTGTTGTACTCGTTATGGTAATGTAATGGCTAGTCGTGGCAGTGTGATACCCTTATGGGTAGAACAGATGGAGGAGGGCAGGCCTATTACTATTACAGATCCTAACATGACCCGTTTTATGATGACGCTGGACAATGCAGTGGATCTCGTTGTTTATGCATTTACCCATGGACATAACGGGGACTTGTTTGTTCAAAAGGCACCAGCAGTCACACTTGATGTGCTGGCTCAGGCTCTGATAGATATCTATTGTACTATACCGGTCAAAGGAACAGATAAAACTATTATTGAGAAAACTCCTGAAGTCAAGATTATAGGTACGCGTCATGGTGAAAAACTGTATGAAACACTTGTTACACGTGAAGAGATGGTACGAGCTATAGATATGGGTGATTATTATCGTATCCCTTGTGATACACGTGATCTGAATTACGAGGATTTCTTTACGAGAGGTAATGAGGATGTATCTAAGGTGGAAGACTATCATTCCCATAACACCAAACGGCTGAACAAGGAGGAAATGAAAGATTTGTTGTTGAAACTTCGGTTTGTGCGCGAGGATCTTGGATTGGAAGAGCGCGTTAAAGTGAGGGAGATCAGGTCTGAATAGTATATATGATGATATGAAGGTATTGGTAACAGGTGCAAAGGGTTTTGTTGGAAGGAACCTCTGTGAGGCATTAAAAAACTTGCGGGATGGTAAAGACAGAACTCGTCCTGCTTTGCAGGTCGATGACGTTATGGAATATGATGTCAATTCTTCAAAAGACCAGTTAGAGAAATATTGTAGAGAGGCAGATTTTGTGTTTAATCTCGCAGGTGTCAACCGTCCTAAGGAATCTTCAGAGTTTATGAAGGGGAACTACGGGTTTGCCTCGATTTTGCTCAATATCCTGTGTAAATATAAGAACACGTGTCCGGTTATGTTTTCGTCGTCAATCCAGGCAGCTTTGGACAATCCCTATGGAGAGTCCAAGAGGGCAGGGGAGCAGTTGATGTTCAACTATGCAAAGGAGACGGGTGCTCAGGTATTTGTCTATCGTTTCCCAAACATTTTTGGGAAATGGTGCCGTCCGAATTACAATTCGGCTGTGGCCACGTTTTGTCACAATATCGCCAATGATCTGCCTATCCAAGTAAACGATCCTTCGACTTTGCTTCACTTGGTGTATATAGATGATTTGGTGAAGGAACTCCTAGATGCTTTGGAGGGAAAGGCCCATGCCAAAGGTGACTATTACGAAGTACCTGTTGTCCATGATGTTACTTTGGGAGAGATCGTTGATCTCCTGGGTAAGTTCCATGCCCAACCTGCTACTCTGGTTTTACCTGAGATTCCTGCAGACTCATTTGCAAAGAAGCTATACTCTACATATCAGAGCTATCTTCCCAAGGAGAAGATCCCTATTCCATTAAAGATGATTATGGATGCACGAGGTTCGTTCACAGAACTGATGAAGACGAAGAACTCCGGCCAGTTCAGTATCAACATCTCTAAGCCTGGTATCACAAAAGGACAGCATTGGCATCATTCCAAGTGGGAGATGTTTATTGTCGTGTCAGGCCATGCCTTGATACAGGAACGCAAGATAGGAACGGACGAAGTGATTGAATATGAAGTCTCGGGTGAAAAGATGGAAGCTTACCAGATGCTTCCTGGCTATACACATAACCTGATTAATCTATCGGATACAGAGGATCTTGTTACAATCGTCTGGGCAAATGAAAGTTTCGACCCAGAACACCCAGACACGTTCTATGAGAAAGTATAATAGTTAATTGTAGGCAATATGATATCCTTTAAAAATAACGGCAAGTTAAAATTGTTGATAATTGTTGGCACACGACCTGAGATTATCAGACTTTCTGCTGTCATCAATAAGTGCAGACATTATTTCGACACTTTGCTGGCACATACAGGGCAGAATTACGACTATAACCTGAACGGCGTGTTCTTTAAAGATCTTAAACTCGCTGATCCTGATATTTATATGGAGGCAGTGGGTAATGATCTGGGAGCCACTATGGGAAATATCATAGATAAATCGTATAAGGTGATGGTTGAAACGAAGCCTGACGCTGTTTTGGTTCTTGGCGACACTAATTCCTGTTTGAGTGTGATAGGTGCAAAACGTCTGCATATCCCCATCTTTCACATGGAAGCTGGAAACCGATGTAAGGATGAGTGTCTGCCAGAGGAGACCAATCGTCGTATAGTAGATATTATCAGTGACGTGAATATGGCCTATTCTGAACATGCTCGTCGTTATTTGGCTGAGTGTGGATTACCTAAAGAACGTACCTTTGTAACAGGTAGCCCGATGGCAGAGGTTCTCCATCAGAATCTGGCAGAGATTGAAGCATCAGATATTCACAAACGTTTGGGCCTAGAGATAGGAAAGTATATTCTGCTTTCTGCTCATCGCGAAGAGAATATTGATACAAATGAAAATTTCCTGTCGCTATTCAATGCCATCAACAAAATGGCGCAGAAATACGATATGCCTATACTGTATAGTTGTCATCCTCGTAGCCGTAAACGCCTGGAAGAGTCAGGATTCAAACTCGATGAACGTGTTATTCAGCACGAACCACTTGGTTTCCATGACTATAATTGCTTGCAGATGAATGCATTTGCTGTTGTATCAGACTCTGGGACTCTCCCGGAAGAAAGTAGTTTCTTTACAAGTGTAGGACATCCATTTCCCGCGATTTGTATCAGAACGAGTACAGAACGCCCGGAGGCTATAGATAAGGCATGCTTCTTCATTGCTGGGATTGATGAAAACTCTTTGCTTCAGGCTGTTGATACTGCTGTTACGATGAATCAGAATGGCGACTATGGTATACCGGTTCCCGACTATATCGAGGAAAATGTCAGTACGAAGGTTGTGAAGATTATCCAAAGCTATACAAATATTGTGAATAAGATTGTATGGAGAAAAATCTGATAAGTATGCAGAAACTTTGGATTGTATCAGAATTCTTCTATCCGGATGAGACGGCAACGGCTTATATTCTGACTAATATAGCCAATAAACTGTCTCATAAATATGATATACATGTCATTGCTGGCCCAACTATGTCTTCGAAACCCTCTGTCAGTTATGTCGATGACAGAATAACCATACATAGAGGCTCTTGTCATAAACTAAGGAAAGACAAGTTACTGTCACGTACCATCAGCTTCATTATTTTAGCCATTGTTTTATCTTCTAAACTGTTGTTACGGAGTAGGAGAGGGGATAAAGTGATGATTGTAACCAATCCTGCTTTTTTACTTCCAGTTGTTTCTGTACTTAAGCTAATCAAAAGGTTTGAGTTGGTCATATTGACACATGACTTGTTTCCTGAAAATGTGATTGCTGCAGGTATTATCAAAAGTGAGAAGTCTTTACAGTATAAGTTACTAAAGAAATTATACGATCGATCCTATGCCAGGGCAGATATGATTATCACCATTGGAAGAGATATGATGGAGCTGATGGAAAAGAAGATACGCAGTTATGAGAGCAATGCAAAGGTATGCTTCATCAGTAACTGGGCAGATGTCGATGTTATACACCATGTCCCTGCTGTAACCTCAGATCATATCGTCATTCAATATGCGGGTAACTTAGGTCGAGTGCAAGGACTGAAGACCTTTTTGGATGTGTTTAGCAGAACTGAAGACAACGGTGCAGTCTTTTCTTTATGGGGAAAAGGTGTCATGTCATCTACCCTTACTGGTTATATAAAAGATAATTGTATACATCGAGCTAAAGTATGTGGGCCTTTTATTCGGTCAGAAGAAAACGATATCATCAGTCATTGTGACATCTGTCTGATATCCTTGGCTGATGGCATGTATGGTTTAGGCGTTCCTTCCAAGGCCTATAATTGTATGGCAGCAGGGAAGCCCATTCTGTATGTTGGCCCTCAAAATAGTGAATTGTGGCGAGTTGTCTCGGAGAGTGGTATTGGTTATTGTTTCTCGCCAACTGATGAAGACGGACTTCTAAATTTCCTCAATTCACTGACTGTTGACAAACGTCCGGAATTATTAATGAAGGGAGATAAAGCTAAGGCATTAGCAAAAAATAAATATGCAAAAGATATTGTCTTAGAAGAGTTTTTTCATTTAGTTTGAATATGAGTAGTAAAAAAGATATGCATTACATTCCCGATGGGATGAATGAGTTCCAGAGAAATGTCAAAAGGATTTTTGACTTTATTATAGCCTTGGTGGCAATGATTCTACTGTCACCACTATTTGCTATTTGTTATGTGGCAGTCAGGCGTGAGGACGGGGGACCGGCTATCTTCAAACAGAAGAGAATCGGACGTTTTGGACGACCTTTTTATATTTATAAATTCAGGTCGATGAAAATTGATGCAGAAAAGAAAGGTCCCTCATTGTTTAATGGCGAAGAAAATGATCCTCGTCTGACAAAGGTCGGTCGTTTCCTGAGACGCCATCATTTGGATGAACTGCCCCAGTTGTGGAATGTACTGAAAGGTGACATGTCTTTTGTCGGACCTCGTCCTGAACGTGCATTTTATATCAGACAAATCGAAAAAAAGGACCCCCGTTATTATATGCTTTATCAAATCAGGCCTGGTGTGACCAGTTATGCTACCTTATATAATGGCTATACAGATACCATCGAAAAGATGCTGACTAGATTGCAATATGATCTGGATTATTTGGAACATCGTTCATGGTCTTTGGATTTGACAATTATATTAAAAACATGTCTGTATATTATGTTTGGAAGAATATTTTGATAGAAGAATGAAAAAAATATCAAAAAAATTTTGTAGTCTCAAAAAAACTATTTATCTTTGCATTCGAATTCAATTAAACGTTTAATTAAATACTTAAAGAAAATGAAAAAGTTTTATGTAACTCCAGAAATGGATGAGTTCAAGTTCGAGATGCCTCAGTTGTTTGGTGATGGTGAAGCAGAAACCGGTTCAGAAGGTATTGGCGGTTCTGGCGCAGAAGGCGACGACGCAGCATAAGCTTCGCTTTACAACAGGATCTTAAAGGTGTGCATATTTTATATGCACACTTTTTTATGCAGATAATTGGATGATTTCATCGCACATTTGGCTGATTGTTGTACGGTGAGTAATGAAGATCATTGTTTTCTCTGGATATCTGGCAAACAGACGTTTGTAAAGAAGAAGTTCTGTCTGTTCGTCAAGCGAAGCGCTGATTTCATCAAGTAATAGGATTGAACCAGGTCTTAGCAACCCTCTGGCAATGGCTATTCGTTGAGCTTGTCCTTCGCTGAGTCCGCTACCACGTTCACCTAATTCTGTATCGATTCCTTCTGGCAGTTCTTGTACGAAATCGGCTGCAGAAGTGTGTAAAGCGTCATAGATTTCTTCGTCAGAAGCATTTG
>JAEEGH010001486.1_pt1 | contig 67568 bp, 51 predicted proteins | sample 9134181 | NCBI WGS metagenome assembly JAEEGH01 (sample SAMN16246544, study PRJNA631951) | gut metagenome | biome: gut microbiome; feature: rumen; material: DP-attached | host: Bos | place: Iran: Karaj | collected 2018-10
TGATGGAAGCCCTGGACGCCGTGGTGCTGGTGCTGATATTGTCCGCGGTGCTCCTGGCGGTGATCGTGCTGTACAACCTCTCCAGCATCAACATCGCGGAAAGGATAAGGGAGATCGCCACCCTGGAAGTGCTGGGCTTCACGGACAACGAAGTTTCGATGTACATTTTCAGGGAGAACATCGTCCTGACCCTGCTCGGCGCGCTGCTGGGCCTGGGCCTGGGGCGGATCCTTGCCTCCTTCGTCATCAACACCGCTGAGATCGACATGGTGATGTTCGGCCGCGAAGTCCATTTCTGGAGCTACCTGCTGGCCGCCGGCCTGACGGTGCTCTTCTCCCTGGCGGTGAGCCTGATCATGAACAGGCCGCTCAGGAAGATCAGCATGGTGGAGTCCCTGAAGTCGGTGGACTGAGAGACCTTCGGTCGGCTGAATTCGTCCTGGGGGGACGAGCGAAATTGAACCCTGACGGTTTAAACGAAATCGTCAGGGTTCAGCTAAATTCGCACCGGCGTGCGAGCGAATTTGTGCTTCGCACAGCTAAATTCACCCTACGGGTGAGTGATATTCGGCTGCGCCGAGTGATATTCCGCCGGGCGGAGTGATATTCGACTGACGGCGAGTGATATTGAAAACCGCCGGCTTTAAGCAACAGAGCCTGCGGTTTTCAGCTAAATTGAACACTGACTGCTTGGGCAAAGTAATCAGTGTTCCGCTAAATTCGTCCTGGCGGACGAGTGAAATTGAAAGCCGATGGCTTTAAGCAACAGAGCCTGCGGTTTTCAGCTAAATTGAACACTGACTGCTTGGGCAAAGTAATCAGTGTTCAGCTAAATTCGTCCTGGCGGACGAGTGATATTGAAAGCCGATGGCTTTCAGCTAATTTCGGCTGCGCCGAGTGAAGGTAGATTTGATTTTTCGCTCGTTTCGAGCTGCCAGGCAGAGCGGCCTTCTTCCAAACACCTAGAAATCCGGGGCAAGAGGAAAATTCCGGGCGTTTCTCGCTCATTTTTTGTTGTCAGGCTACGCCACCTCTTCCAAAACGCCCAGAAAATCGAGATAAACGGCAGAATATGGGTGTTTCTCGCTCGTTTGCGGCTTCAGAGGCAGCGCCGCTTCTTCCAAAACGCCCAGAAAATCGAGACAAACGGCAAAATATGGGCGTTTCTTGCTTTTCGCGGCTTAAGAGACAGCGCCGCTTCTTTTTAAACGCCCAAGGATCCGGGGGTAAGCAGTAAATCATGGGTGTTTTTTCCTTGCCTTCCACTTCGAGACAGAGCAAATCCCTTGGTACGAGCGAAGGAAGCGGTTCCCTGCTCGCAACGCGCGCAATATCACTCGCACGTTAGTGCGAACATTACTCCGCGCAGCGGAATTTAGCTGGATCCGCAGGATCCAATTTAGCTCGGCGCAGCCGAATTTAGCTCGTCCGCAGGACGAATTTAGTTGTGAGCGCCAGCGAGCAATTTAGCTCGGCGCAGCCGAATTTAGCTCGTCCGTAGGACGAATTTAGCTCCGCATAGCGGAATTTAGCTGAAAACCGCAGGCCCAGTCGTAACCGAAAGCCTGCGGTTTTCAATTTAGCTTTTCGAAGCACCTTCGCTTATTCCACGTCCTCCATCACTTCGGCAGGCCGGTTCATGAGCTGCTCGGGCTTCTCCACCAGTTGACGCATCAGCTTGAAGGCGGAGGCGTAGTAGAAGCCGTCGCAGATACGTTCGTCGGTGACCGCCTTGACCTCGATGAACTTGCGGGTGTAGGGTTTGCCCTCGGGGCTGTAGTGGGTGCGCTTGCGCTTGACGCCGTAGGCGAAGAATATGGGAAGATTGCCGAAATCATATATGTGGTGGTAGATCGGGCGTATTCCCAGGGAACCCATACTTGTTATGATCATGCTGCCGTGGAAGGGGCTGACACTGAGGAGGCTCTTCGGGAGCCAGCCGTGGTAGTCGAGCCAGAAGAGCATTTTGACCAGGAAGCGAAGGATAGGTCTGGGCAGTTTGGCCAGGCCTTCGGCCACCTTGTCGAAATCGCTGTCCAGCTCCTTGCTGTTTTTGTTGGCCTCCACGACCTTGTTGAACTTTTCGTAGACTTCGAGGATGGTGTCGTCGGGTTCGAAGAACACTTTAATGGCCGTGTCGGGAGAAGAGAGCTTCATCTCCTTCTTGATGGTCATTACCACCTCGATGTTGTTCCTGGAGTAGACGCGCTGGCCGCTGACGAAGCGGTTGACTCCGGGGCGCTGTGAAACGGTACGCACGTAGGCGGCAAGCATTACGTGCAGGAAGCTGAAATTCGTGTAGCCGGACCGGACCATCTTTTTGCAGAAGGCGTCGCATTCAGTCACGTCGAACTCGTCGGCGTAGGTGTTGCATCCGTCGCTGCGGTTCTTCATGATGAACGGCATCATTTTCGTCATCCCGGAAATCGTGCGGAGCAAACGGCCTTCGCGCCTGTCCCCCAGTCTCTTTTTGCGTCTGACCGGGTGGTACACGCGGGGCTGCTCGGAAGAAGGAACCGCGATCTCAGTCTCTTCAGGGACGGATCTTAATTCTGTATCCATTGTTTTTCCTTTCCGGCAACGGCATGAGCGTGCGGCCGCTATGACACGGCAATAAAAAAAGCCGTCGCCTTTATTTGTATGGCACGGCTTAATTTTATACCTTTCGGCCTTTCGCGTCAATCACAACGGATCGATGGATTTCCAGTTCATGAAGTCAAGCACCCGCTGCTTTTCGGCCGGATCGGTGATGGGAGCAGGCTGGAAATTGTTGACGCCGGCGGTGTAAACGTAGCACGGGATGAACTCCGAGAAGGTGGAGACCAGCTTGCCGTCCGCCACGTTGACCGTGAGCGTTTCCTGGTAGATCACGGTTCGGTTCTCCGGACGCCTGCTGCCGCCGTAGCAGAAATTGCCCAGCGAATAGACGATGTCGACGCCTTTATAGATCTCCCTGGGCTGCAGCATATGGGGGTGGCATCCCACGATCAGGTCGGCGCCCGCGTCAACAATCTTATGCGCCGCTTCCATCTTCCACTCCTCGGGGTCGTGTATCTTCATCTTGCCTCCGTGGAAGAAAACGATCTGGAAATCGGACACCTTAGACTGCTCCTTCACCAGGTTCACGATCTCGTTGCCGTCGGACCTGGAATACAGGTTGGCGCAGATGACCGCGATCTTGAAGCCGTTCTTCTCGTAATAGAAGGTCTCTTCCCATCCGGCGTAAAGCAGCCCGGCGTTCTTCACCGTCTCGATGGTATCTATCCTGCCCTCGATGCCGTAGTCGTCCATATGGTTGTTGGCCAGCGATACCGCCTCCACTCCCTGCTCGGTGAGGATGCGGACGTTGTCGGTCTTTCCGTAATACCAGTAGGCGGGATTGCTCTTCTTCTCGATGGGAGGCAGGTCCTTGTCCGTCAGCACGCATTCCAGGTTGGCGATGGTGAGGTCGTCGCTCTTGAATATATGGGCGACTTTTTCCAAAAAGTACTTAGGGTCTTCCCTGTTGGCGTGCTCCTTGAATCCGTTTTCGGCATCTTCGTTCTTATAAGATGCCAGCATGCAGTCTCCCACCATGCTGATCACGATGTCGAAGGTGGAGTCGTCGCCGGGCGTCACGTAGGGCGTGGGATCCGGGGCAACGGGCCTTTCGGGCGTGGGAGTCCTGGGCACTTCCGTAGGAGCGGGAGTCGCGGTGGCCGTGCTCGTTGGAGGCGGCAAAGTAGGTTCGGCCGTGGGCTCCTGCGTAGGTTCAAGCGTAGGGGTGGCCGTGGGGGGCAATTCCGTAGGAACCGGCGTGGGCGTTTCGGTGGGTTCGGGAGCAGGCGTGGCCGTGGGGGTCTCAGAAGGGGTCAATTCCGGCGTTTCGCTTGCGGGGGTATACTCGATACCTCCTCCGGTCTCCGTTGCCTCTGAGGGGCTTTTAACGGCCTCTGAGGGCATATCCGTGGTGATCGCGGTCCTCCCGTTTTCCCCGCCGGACTTTTCTGCGCAGCCCGCGGCAAAAAACGCCACTAAAACGCACAGGACGGCAGCGAGGGCAAAAGCCGCCGCGGCGCCTGTCCTGTCTCCGGTCTTTCTCTCTTTATTTTGCAGAGCTCTTTTGCTGAAACTCATATCATGCCTCTCCTCTGGCGCAATATCTCGATTCGTAAATATTGCCGGATGTGTAGAAATTGTATGACCTGCAGCCTCCGGCGCAATATGCGCCTTCGGGGCAGCCGGCGCATTTTCCTGCCAGCAGTTTTTCGTCGAACTGTCTGTTGTATCTGAAGGAGTCCGGCGAGTACCAGATCTCTTTCAGGGACTTTTCCCGGAGGTTCCCCTCGAAGAAAGAGGGATCGCGCATGGACTCGCAGCCTGTGACGTTGCCCGCGGAATCGATGCCTGCGGAGCTGAGCCCGGCGCTGCAGCCGCCGAAATACCCGCCTTTCCTGACGAGCCTTTCCTCCGGCGTCGCATAACCGATATTGTCCGCTATCGCCACGTCGAAAGGCGCTTCCGGCGCGATACGGGCCACGGTCTTTATGACGTCGCGAAAGCTGTACCTCACCGCTTCGCCGCTTTTAGCAGCGTTGCCCATGGGGGCGCATGACTGTATCTGCCATGCGAATACGGGCAGGTCTTTCATCACCGAAAGGTAGAAATCCATGAGTGCCGGAGCGTTGTCCTTCCTGAGGGCCGTTATGACGGATACCGGGATGCCTGCTCCGCTGATCCGCCTGACCGAATCCACCGCCGCCCTGAAGCTGCCTTTCATCCTCCAGGCGTCGTGTATCTCTTCAGGTCCGTCGATGGACACCGCCACGGATTCGATCCCCACGTCCCGGAGAAAAAACAGGTCAGCGTCCGCCAGCCTGAAGCCGTTGGTTATGACGCATACCTTGATGCCCGCTCCGCAAAGGGCCGCGACAACGGTCTTCCAGTCCGGGCGCATAAATATCTCGCCGCCGATGAGATTGACGCGGCGCATGCCTATCTCCCGCATCTGCCACACCACTTCCATGCACTCCGCGGTGGTCAATTCCCCTTCTCCCGCTTTTCCGGCCTTCGAGCCGCAATATCTGCACGAAAAGCTGCACGCCAGAGTTATCTCCCACACGCAGTTCCGAAGAGCGTATGGAAAACCGGGGTCGATCTTAAATTTTTCCGGGGCCCTGGCTATCATAATTCTTCAGACACGTCTTCCGGCTTTTCGGGCGCCTTTTCAGGTGCTCTTCTCTTAACGGGGGTGCCGCACTCGGGGCAGAATTTGTAATCTTCTTTCTCGATCAGGCTGCCGCATTCGGTGCAGAACGTTTTCTTGCTCGGGTCAACGGGAAGCACGCCCATCATACCTCTCTGATCGTTTCTTTTCGCGAAATATTCGGGCCCTCCGTATACCATCATGGGTCCGGGTGCGGGACGTGCGCCGTCCTCTTTCTCTTTTGAACCGTTTTCCGGGCCGAAAGGTTCGAAGGCGAACGCGTTCCGGGAGGAAGGTTCTCTCACGGGAGCGGCGTACACCGCCACGGCGATCCTGGGATCGAAATCCGCGGGGTATTTTCTTCTGGGCCTCTCCCCTTTTCCTCCCTGCGGGCCCATCATCTCGGGTCCGGCATATACGGGAGCTTCCATAACGGGGCCGTCGGGCCTGAGCTCTTCGGGCAATTTTTCTTCCGCCGGTCCGTTTTCTTCCGGCGTTACGTTTTCCCCCGCCGCCACGGCATCGGCATCGGCTTCGTCCTCGGGCAACGGCGCCGCGGCTCCCCTTGCGGCTTCCCCGGCCTCCCTCGCCCGTCTGCTGAAAAATTCCGGGCCGCCGTAAACCAGGGCAACGTATCTCTCCGGCTTCTGATGTTCGGGAAGTTTTTCTTCTCCTTCTTTGTTTTTAAGTTCGTTATCGTCAGACATCAAGCTCAGCCTCCTGATTTCTTTCTATCTCCGTCACCGTGGCGGTCCCTCCCGCCACTTTGAATCTCACTTCAAATCCTTCGAATTCCATGCCGTACACCCGCTCCGGATCCTCCTGGTATGAAGGCCTGGGGTCTTCGGCTATGCAGCCTGCAAGTCCCTTTACGAGCTCCTCAGGCAGCTTCTTGTCCGCGTCCGGGGGCAACACCACTTCCAGCCTGTATCCTGCCCTGTCGTCGCTGTATCCTCCCACCGCGTCGTCCCGCCTGTCGCTTATGGGAAGGTAGGGCTTTATATCTATCACCGGCGTTCCGGACACCATATCCACTCCGCCGACGATTAGCACGTCTCCTTCGTCGCTCGTGTGCTCCACGCGGATGAGCTTGACGCAGGACAGGCCTATGTGATTGGGCCTGAAAGGAGAACGGCTGGCGAAAACTCCCACCCGGGCATTGCCGCCCAGCCTGGGAGGCCTCACTGTGGGAGACCAGTTGTCCCTGTGGGACAGTGAAAAGTCGAACAGCACCCACAGATGGGAGAATCCTTCTATGGCCCTCAAAGCCTCGGGGTCCCTGTATTCCGGCCTGAAAACTATCCTGCCGGTGAGTTCCGGCACGATGCCGCTTTGTCTCGGAATCCCGAACTTGTCCGGGAAGCCGGTGTAGATATCGGCAACGTAATTGACCGTCATACCTTTTGCGTTATCCTTTTCAGCGTTCAAGCGGCGGTCCCTCCTCGAAAAGCCCGGCCGGCGTATTATATCATAACGACGTCAAAACAGGAACAGAAACGTTGACGCGAACGTTATCGCCAGACCGATCACGGCGATCTTCGACAGCTTTTCCTTGAAGATCAGGTATCCGAACAGAGAGGACAATACTATCGACCCGCCCGTCATTATCGGGTACATCACCGACGCCGGCACCGATCCGGCGCCCAGCTGCTGGAAGAAGAAGGACACGCCGTCGAATATGGCGGTCAACGCGATCAGCGGGAACGCGGTCCTCAGCAGCGCCAGAAAACCGTGCTCAGAGGATCTTTTTTCAGTTTCTTCTGCCGCTTTCGCCGCTTCTGCCGCTTCCGGCAGGAGCGTTTCTTCCGTCATGGCAGGTGCTTCCGTCTGAGGCACCGTTTCGGCCTCTGCCGGGGCTTCCGGCTCCCGGGCTTTCTTCCCTTTCCTGAAATGCCCCGCCAGCTTGATCACGCCGATGGCGGAAAGGGACAGCAGGCCGTTGGCCAGGCCGCAAAGCATCACGAAGGACACGAGCACGCTAAGCTGGTCCGACATCCTGACGGCGTGGGTCTTGGAGATGATGCTTACGAAGCCGTTCATGGTAAATACCAGGAAGCACAGCACCGCGAAGAGTATACGGCCTTTTTTGCTCCTGACCGCCCCGGTACCGTCTTCCGTCTTCATGCCAAGCAGCGGAAAGAAAAGCGAGATCACCATAAGGACTATGCCCACGATGCGGAAGGGGTTGGTGCCTTCGTTCAGCCATATCACTCCGTACAGGTACGGCAGTATCATTCCGCCCAGCATAAGGAACACGGTAAACACCGACACGCTGCCGTAGTCGAGTATCTTGAACCCCACCATGGTATAGGCGCATACCAGCGCGGCCAGCATGACCGCCATCACCACCGAGAAACCCGTGAATTTAGGAGCGCCCCGGAACATAAAAGCGTAGGCGGTCAGCATTATAAGCGCGCTGATAAGATTTCGCACCGCAGAATATGAGAGCGCGGCAACGGTGCCGGACCCCAGCTTTTTCTGTACGAATTTATTGGCGACGAAGAAGGCCACCAGCAATAGCAGCGCGAAAAAAACGTATACGTATCCCATGGTCAATACCCTTTCGTTCCGTTCCCGTCAAGGTCCGGCTTATTTCGCGATCATCAGCTTTTTAATGATCTCCACGCACTTTCTCATATCGTCTGCGCAGACGAATTCATACCTGGAGTGGAAGTTTTCTCCGCCCGTGCAGAGGTTGGGGCAAGGCAGGCCCATATATGAGATCCTGGCCCCGTCGGTGCCGCCTCTTATGGGAACGCTCACCGGCTCCACGCCGCATTCGCGCATTGCCGCCTCCGCCTTTTCCACCACGTACATCTTGTCCGCCAGCACGTCTTTCATGTTGTAGTAGGAGTCTTTTACGATCAGCTCCACGGTGCCTTCGCCGCGTTTGGCGTTCAGCTTGTCCGCCAGCTCTCGCATCAGCTGCTTTTTGGCCTCGAACTTCTCCTTGTCGTGGTCCCTTATTATGTACGACAGTTCGGCGTATTCGGTGCCGCCGCTCATTCCGGTGAGATGGAAGAAGCCCTGGTACCCTTCGGTCTTTTCAGGCACCTGGCGCTTGGGCAGCATGTTGTGGAACTCGCAGGCAATGGAAGCCGCGTTGACCATCTTGTTTTTGGCGCTGCCGGGATGTATGGAGATGCCGCGGACAACAACTTTCGCGGAGGCCGCGTTGAAGTTCTCGTATTCCACTTCGCCCAGCGTGCCTCCGTCAACCGTATAAGCGTAATCCGCTCCGAATCCCCTGACGTCGAAATGATCGGCTCCCCTGCCTATCTCTTCGTCGGGAGTGAAGCACACGGAGATCTTGCCGTGCTTCTCGCCGCTCTCTATGAGCTGCTCCAGGGCCGTGACGATTTCGGCAACGCCGGCCTTGTCGTCGCCTCCCAGAAGCGTGGTCCCGTCGGTGACGATAATATTCTTGCCCTTGTATCTCGCAAGGCAGGGATAGTCGGAGGCTTTCATCACCACCGGCCTGTCTCCGGTACCGCCGAGTACAACGTCTCCTCCCTCGTATTTGAGTTCCCTGGGCTTTATTCCCGTGTCAGATACTGCGTCGGAGGTGTCCATATGGGCAATGAATCCCACCCGCTCTTTGATCTTTTTCGTGTTGGGCTTCAAAAAGCCGTACACGTATCCGTACTCGTCCAGCTTCGCTTCGAGCCCCAGCGCCTTCAGCTCCTTTAGAAGCACTTTCGCCAAAGCCAGCTGCTTTTCGCTGCTGGGACAGGTGTCGGAATTTTCGTCCGACATGGTGGGATAACTTACGTAATTCAAAAACCGCTTGATCAGGTCCATAGATTCACCCTGCCTTTCCGGCCGCGGCACTTCTTCTAACGCCGCTTCCGTTTTGAAAAAATCCGGCAGCAACCGATGATTGCCGCCGGATCAGCATGTTTTTTACTTGATCTGGATCCTTCGCTTCCGAGATCCGGAGGACGGTCAGACTATGTCGTTGTCGTCGAACTTGTCGCCGCACTGAGGGCAGAACTTCGGAGGATTCTTAGGATCCTCGGGTTCCCAGCCGCACTTGTCGCAGCGGTACAGAGGAGCGCCGGCAGGTCTCTTCGCGCCGCACTCGGTGCAGAAGTTGCCCTTGTTCACGCTGCCGCAGGTGGGACAGGTCCAGCCCTGGGCTTCCTGAGGTCTGGGGCAGCCGCAGTCGGGGCAGAACTTGCCGCCGTTTACTTCTTTCTTGCATACGGGGCAGGTCCAGACGTCGGCTTTTTCGCCGCCCTGGGGTGCCACGGGAGCCTGGGGAGCGCCGTTAACGGGACCCTGCTGGCCGCCCTGCTCGAACAGGCCGGTGATATTGTTTGCGCCCTGGTTCATGGCCATACCCATACCGATGAAGCCGTTGATAGCGCCGCCTTCGTTTCCGGCAGCGGTGTTCATGGCGGAGATGACGCCTCCGGTCATACGGCCGGCGGCCACGGTGGGATTCAGAGTCATGGAAGTTTCTTCCCACTCGGTGATCTTCTTTCTCTGATCCTCGGGGATGGAAGGAACGCCGATGTTCATGGAGTAGACTTCGATGCCGCGCTTGCCCCAGTCATCTTTCAGCTCTTCGTTGAGGGCGTCTCTGATCTCCTTGGTGTGAGCGGGGATCTGGTCGTAGGAAACTCCCTGAGCGGAAAGGACGGCGAGAGCGGGCTGGAGTGCCTGAACGAGTTCGGCTTTCAGCATGGCGTCGATCTGCTCGCGCTTGTAGCTCTCGGCTACGTTACCGCAGACGTTGGTGTAGAACAGGATCGGGTCGACCAGTTTGTAGGAGTACACGCCGTTGCATCGGAGGTCAACGGAAAGCTTGAATCCCAGCTGCTCGTTGATGACTACTTTGAAAGGAACGGGGCTGGCGGTGCCGAACTTGTTCCCGGTGATCTCTTTCAGGTTGAAGTAGTACACCCTCTGATCCTTGCCGGTGTCGCCGCCGTAGGTGATACGGCGCCCGATGGTCTTGAAGGTCTCGATGATGGAAGTGCCGAGCTTGCCGGCGAAGATGCTGGGCTCGGAAGAAGTGTCGTAGGTGAACTGTCCGGGCTCGGCGCAGAACTCGACGACCTTGCCCTGATCGACTATGATCATGCACTGTCCGTCGGCAACGGCGATGCCGGATCCGTTGGAAATGATATTGTCGTTGCCCTTCGTGTTGGAGCTGCGGCTCGTGATCCTCTTCTGGCCTTTAACGACGAGGGTATCGGCGTCGATAGCTTCGCAATAGAAGAATTCCTTCCACTGATCGGCAAGTGTGCCGCCAACCGCACCGACTAAAGCTTTAATAAGTCCCATAGTTTTTCTCCTCTCAAAAACTTTATTATTTGTCTCAAATATGCCGCGCGTCAATGACCGGCGCGCCGCACCGTGTCTGTTTTACAGGATTATACAGCATTCCGCCCTTTTTATCAATAGTTCTCTTCCGAAATTTCGAAATAGCTCTGGGGATGGGCGCAGGTGGGGCATACTTCGGGAGCGGTGGTGCCGATGACGATATGTCCGCAGTTCCGGCATTCCCAGATCTTTACGGATCCCTTCTCGAACACTTCCCCGTTCTCCACGTTCTTGAGCAGCTTGCGGTACCTTTCCTCGTGATGCTTCTCGATGGCGGCCACCAGCCTGAACTTTTTAGCCAGGTCGTCGAAGCCTTCTTCTTCGGCGGTCTTAGCGAACTCTTCGTACATATCGGTCCATTCGTAATTCTCTCCGTCGGCGGCGGCCTTGAGGTTGTCGGCGGTGCTGCCTATTCCGGCGAGTTCCTTGAACCACATCTTGGCGTGTTCCTTCTCGTTCTCTGCAGTCTTCAGGAAGATCGCGGAGATCTGCTCGTAACCCTCTTTTTTAGCTGTTGACGCGAAATACGTGTATTTATTTCTCGCCTGAGATTCTCCCGCGAACGCAGCCAGGAGATTTTGTTCGGTCTTCGTTCCTTCATACTTGTTTGCCATTGTCCTAACCTCCGTTGTATTTTATTCTTTGTGTTTGTATATCTTCTTTTCCAGGGCGAATATCCTGTCGCTGAAAGTGCCTTCTTCCATATTCTTGAACGTTTCGGCGTATATCTCCATGCGGCTGTCGATGAGGTCCACCAGGTGGAGCAGTTCCGCCTCGGCTGTGAGAGGCAGCACCGCGGCGCCGAATTCGGGCTCTCCGTGATGAGACAGTATCAGGTGCTGGAGCAGCAGGGATTTTTCTTCGGGCACTCCCAGTTCTTTCGCGGTCTCAGCCACGTTCTGGGCGCCCATCACGGGATGTCCCAGCAGCTGCCCTTTTACGGTAAAGTCGGATATGAGCCCCAGCTGCGAGCATGCGTACTCCTGGGTCTTCGCGAAATCGTGGAGCAGCGTTCCGGCAACGAGCAGGTCTCTGTCGATCACTTCCGGATAACGGGCGGCAAGGAAATCGGAGAGCTTCATCATATTGTACGTGTGCATCAGCAATCCGGAAACGAAGCCGTGGTGCACCGACTTGGCCGCGGGCCACACGGAGAAAGCTCTGCCGTACTTTTCAAGCATCGCCTCGCATATGCGCCTGTAATCAGAGTCTTCGATGGAATTGACCATCGTCCGGATATCTCTTCCGGCAGCCTGAATATCTATGGGCGCCACGGGCACCAGATCCGCCTTGTCGTAACGTTCCCCGTCTTCGGCGTATCTCACCGCAGTGAGCGTAAGCTGGAGCGTGCCCTTGAATTCTCCCACTTTTCCGCGCACGAACACGGGCTTCCCTTCGTCTTTGGAAGTGGCTCCCACGGGGCCGGAATAGCTCCAGCACTTGGCCTCCATGCTGCCCGAATTATCGGAAAGCGAACAGGCAAGGAACGCGGAGCCGTTGGCGGAAGTCTTTATCCCGCAGTTCCTGATGATATAATATCCTTCGACTTCATCGTTCAGCCCGAGTTCGGAGAGTTTCTTGTGGATCATACTTTTCTCCTTTAAAAAAGCCGGGAGTCTTTATTCTGGACTCCCGGCGTCAAACGTCCCAGATAGGAATCGAACCTACGGCGTTCCGCTTAGGAGGCGGACCCTCTATCCCCTGAGGTACTGGGACATCGGGGATAATTCTACTCGATTATCCCTTCCCGGTCAATCCTTTTTTACATCTTTTCTTTCCGGCGCCGTTTCTTCCGTGCCTGCCTTCTTCTTATTCATCAGGACAGCCACCACGGCAGCGGCAACCACGAGCACCGCCGTAAGGATCACGACGACGGGAACGACGTTCAGCCTGCCCTTTCCGGACTTGCCGTTCTTCTGCTCGCTGACTGCCTTTTCGTAGCTTTCAGCGTCGGAAACGTACCTGAAATTGAACCTGTCGTTGGGCGCCGTGTCCCCCAGGTCCATGAATTCCATTATATTACCGGTCTCGGTGGAATTGTCAGACCATTTGAAATCGAAATTGACGGCTTCGCCGGACTTGCCGCCCAGGAGCGTCTTGTCAAGCTTCAGCGTGAGATACCTGCCGCTGACGGAGTATTCCGCTTCTCCGATCTTCTCGGAAGTCCAGGAATTGCCGCTGAACCTTTCCACGCTCAGCTTATCGCCGGTGCGGGAGCGGTTCAGCACGTAGTCGTAGCCTTCCCAGCCGGTGGAATGGTCCATATCGATATCGATCAGCAGGTTCATCCAGGTGGAGTCGTCGCCGGCCACGATATCGTTCACGGTGCTCACCATAAAGAACAGATTATCCGCGTCCTGGGAGACCTTGGCTTCGTCGAAGTCGTTGCGGCCCGTTCCGTTTATGTACTTGAAAGCCTTATCGTAGGAATATGTGTCGCGAAATTCCACGTCGCCCACGGTGTCCCTGAATCCGGGGCCAACGGAGGCCCAGGCGTCCACGTCGCCGAGCTCGACGGAGGTCTGTCCCTCTGCCGGCTGCAGCACGTCGGTGCCCTTGTATTTCCGGATATAATCCACCATCTGGTAATAGAAGTTGTCGCCGAATCCCACGCCGTCCCGGATCTTCATAGGCTCCACGTCGCGGGAGAATTCGGGGTTGAATTCGTCGACGTAGCACACGTTGTTTATGTGCGTGAGCGCCATATAGTCGGAGCCTCTGCCGTTGCCGGCGATCCACTCGTTCCAGCCGGTGATCATTATCACGGAAGGGTCTGCCTTGATGGCGGCTTCCCACTGAGAGGCGAAGCCCAGCCCCTTGCGGCTCTCGTCGTAGGTGAACATAAAGTCGTTTTTGCCGTTGTTTGGCTGGACGCCGTTGACGTAGCTCCTGCCCTTGCTGGAAGAAGCGTGGTGGCCTGCCGTTACGGACATCTGCTCGAAATTGCCGTTCAGGTCCCTGCCCTTGTGCTGGACGTAATTGCCGCTGCCGTCTTTCCAGGTCTCATCCATCCAGGTCCAGTAGCCGTCCTGGTCGCACCAGGCCCAGCAGCCCCGGACGGTGAAGTTCTCTTCCAGGTACTGGCGGGTGCTTTCGTTGACTCCGGAAATGTTGCCGAAGATCAGGGGCTTGCCTTCCCATTTGAAGAACAGCTCCTCATATTTTTCCCAGTTCTTTTCGGAATATACCGACTTGCGCAGGTTCTTCACGTCCGCCTGTAAAGTGGACGGGGTGTCGCCGGTGAGGAAGCAGATCTGAGGCGTATGGCCTCCTTCTTTCCTGATCTGCAGCCATGTGTCGAAGAGCAGCGTGTGGCCCGCGGTAAACACTTCTTTATTGGAAACGTCGAGGAATATGAAATCCACTCCCGCAGCTTCCAGCATATACGCATGCTTCCTGTAGATCCAGGCGTCCGTGTTCCTGTAGTAGCCGAAGTAGGGCTCCGCCCAGTAGGCTTCCCCGCCCCGCTGTTCCAGATACGACTTCAGGCCGTCGACGCCCTGCTCCAGATATATCTTGGTGTTGTCCTGAACGTGTATGCCTGCGCCTACCCAGCAAAGGAAATAGAACACTCCCACTACCTTGTCCTGCTTCGTCTCCCCGACCGAGTCGGACAACGCCGTGGTCCTGCCCAGATCGTCCGTTGCCACCCAGTTGCCATAATCTATGCTGCGGGCGGTATCGGTCTCGGGCAAACTCTGGTCGATCTCCGTGCGGTCGAACCAGAAGTCGTCGATATATCCTTCCAGTTTGTCCACGCACAACAGCATATGCCCTGCCCGCTGCATGGTGCTGCCTTCCGAACGGGCAAGTTCATTGCCGGATCCGTCGTATATCACGAGGTCTGAGGCATAGTTGCTGACGCTGTATCCGCTCTCCGCCGCGGCTCTTTCCGTATAGGAGACCGTGACCACCGTTTCTCCGTCGATCGCAGCCGTAAACCCGTAGGGCTTGTCGGTGATCTCCACGGAGGCTTCCCTGCCCCCTGCAAAGAACCGTGACACGTCGACCGAGGCGTGCACCTTGGTGAAATCGTCCTTTACGGAGAGCGCGGTGTCCGTGAACGAGAATCGCATGCCCGAGTCGGTCTTTTTAAGTTCCGTGTCCTGATCCCGAAGCAGCACGATAACGGTGCCTCCGGTGATGCTGAGCTTGAATCCCGTGGAGCCGCCCGCAATGCCGTAATCGTCTCCCAGGGCGCCCCTGGTGGCGAAGACCATGGCTCTTCCGGACTGGCACGTAAGCCTTCCTCCACTTATCTCTATGCCCGCCCTGGCGGTGAGCTGCAGCGCCTCGTGCTGAGAATAATAAGTGATATCTTCCTCGGAGAAATCGAAGGTGAAACGGTTCGAGGAGCTGACGGCCCAGGCAGGCACGGAGCCCGTAAGTTTGGAAGATATCCCTCCGTCGGCGGCGCCGGCGGAAGAAGCGGCAGGCAGCGACAACAGCATCGCCGCCAGTATCAGCATCGAAAGGAGCCTTTTTGCTTTCATTTTTTCGCTCTCGCTTTCTTGATCAGGTAGAAGACCGCGTAGAAGATCACTATGTACAGCATGAACAGCGCCACCACGATCAGCGGATAAAGCACTTTATTACCGTTGACCAGGTTGTAGAATATGTCGTAGGGAGTGCCGTCGCCCCGCATCAGGAACATGTAGTTGTACGGGATGATTATATCCGCGATATATGCAGCCACGCAGTATACGCCCAGGATGGCGAATGAGATGCCGATGTTCTGTTTCTTCATCGTCACCATGCCGGAGATGATCAGGTACAGCGCCGCGAAGCCGGCGATGGAATGGGTCAGGCAGGAGACGAAATTGTCGAAGCACAGCACAGGGTAGGTGCCGAAGTTGTTGCCCGCTCCGTAGGTGCCCATAAAGGCGATCAGCAGGCCGAATATGAACACGAAGTCGATGGCGGCTTCCTTGACCCGTCCCTTGGAAAACGCTCCCAGAGGCAGCGCTATCAGCGGGATGCTGCAGAAGAACAGCGGCAGCATCAGCTTCCAGGCCATAGGGTCGTGATTGCGGAAGCAGATGAATATGATCTTGAACAGTTCGATGGAATCCATCAGGATGGCTGTTATTATAAGGACCTTGTTCTTTTCTTTTTCGCTCCTGTGCTTGTATCTGAGGCCAAGGAATATGCCCAGGAAGATCATCACAGCCATAAAGCAGGACACGAACAGGATATGCTGCCAGGACATGAATCCGTCCGCGGGCCGCTGGTATCCGCCTATGCCAAAAAATTCTCTCATAAAATATTCCTCCGGTTTTATAGATGAAGCCGTTTTTTTTGTGGAACTTTCTGTTAAGGAATTATAAACGAGGGACCGTTATATGTCAATAATACCGCCCTTTTCCCGCCGGCCATTGCGCCTTTTCCCGCCTGTCCGCGCTGCTTTTCGCGCGACGGTCCGCCTCTTGCCCCGGAGCGGAAAATATTATACAATCACACCGGATGGACCGTTTCGCCAAAGCGGCCCGAGCAAGCGGGGTCAATATGCCTGAACTTATCATTTTAACCGGCCTCTCCGGCAGCGGAAGGACCGAATTCGCAGAAGAACTGGCAACGGAAAGGAACGCGGAGGTATTGTCGGTGGACAGGATCCGCGAAGAGCTTGCCGCGTCCGGCATACCGGCCAAGGACAAGACGGCGCTGTACGGCGTTGCCCACGAACGGGCCAGGCGGCTCCTTAAAAGCGGCAGGAACGTGATATTCAATTCCCGCAACCTCTCTTCCAGGAGGCGCCGGAACTTTATCAATATGGTTAAAAACATAGAGGGTTTCGAAGCGGAGTCGTACGTTATTTTGCGCCGCCCCGACGAGTGCGCCGCAAGGCTGAAGCCCAAGCCGGGTTCCTCGCTCACGCCGGAAGAAGTGATAATAAACCAGTTGCGCTGCTTCGAGTGCCCCGTTCCCGACGAAGGCTTCGGCCTGGGAGTCCATTTCGTCAACTACTCCCCCGGCACGACGGATCTCGAGGAAGAATACGCCAGGCTGAAAGGCGTGCCTCAGACCGGAAAATACCATCTGGAAAACGCGGACAACCACTCCCGCATGGTGGAGGAAGCCGCCCGGGAGCTTAACATCTCGGAAGATTTCGTGAGAGCCGCCAGGTATCACGACGTGGGCAAGGTCTACGCAAAGACCGAAGGCAGCAACGGCGCCATGCACTTTCCCGGCCACGAGAACGTCAGCGCATATATCTACGCCCTGACGCTGGACTCCGGGGACTATACGGAAGAAGAGCTCCATGTGCTGCGCCTCATACAGTTCCACGACGTGATCTATAAAGATCCCGCCCGGTTCGCATCTCTTCCCCCGGAACTCAGGCACGAACTGGAACTGTTCCACGAATGCGATATGTACGGAGCCATCATCCCCGCTGAGCTCGGAACGGCAACGCTTCGCCAGCTGATCATGGCTTTCGACGACTGGCGGGAGCGCCTCTCCGCCGCGCCATACTGCCTGTCGATAGACCGTCTCCCGGACCCGGACAACGAATCATATTCTTTCTCTCCCACCGAAGCCTCCGACCACGAAATGCGCGCGGTGCGTGACGCGGTCAACGTCCGGATCGTGATGCGGGAAGGGATCCCTTTCGAAATATAGAAAAAAGCAGCAAAAACGTTTTTGCATAAAGATCGCCGGCCATCCGGAAGACCGAATGACCGGCGATCTTTTTTTCGAGTCGGAGTGACCTGACTTGAACAGGCGACCTCTTGCACCCCAAGCAAGCACTCTAAGCCAAACTGAGCTACACCCCGAAGCGCAAGGCGTATTATATACTGTCGGGTCCGGTTTGTAAAGCACTTTTTTACGGACTTTTTTACAGACTCTTTTACGGATCCCGGCTTTTTGCTTTTTTACGTATCCGGGAGCTTTTCAGCCGTTTCGGACTGACCGGCCTCCGTTTCCGCCACAGGCTGTTCGTTAGCTGCCTCAGCCTCGGACCGGGCGCGGCGTTTACTCACGGCTCTGCGGATATAATAGATCACGATGGACGCGATGTTGAACGTCTCAACCAGTATGCCGGAAATGGAGAAAAGTATTATGTCGTAGGTCAGCCAGCAGGGAGAAACTCCCGCCAGCTGGGTTATGCGGATGATATTGGCGTTGCCGGTCCAGATGCCGCCCAGGCAGACGAAATTGCCCACCACCGGAAGCAGTTCGGCGATGTTGCCCGTGTAGGTGACGGCGGCCACTATGGCCATTGCCGCGGCGATCAGCGACATAGTCACGGGATTTTTCAATTTAGGATATCTGGAACTTGCCAGAACGATGACGCGGAAAATAAGTCCCAGCACGTTCTGGGCCATTCCGGAATAGGCCGAAGCGTCTCCGCCCAGCCCCAGGAACAGGAAGTGGAGCACGAAGAAGACGCAGGAACCCACCTGTATTATGAACAGCTTTTTGTTGTCCTTGAACTGGAACGACAGCACGATCAGCGCCATCGCCACGAAGCCCAGTATTTGTCCGGTCAGAGTCAGGGGGTCCATACAGTTGCCTTCAGTTTCAGTTTATGGTCTTAGGCGCACCGGCATGCGCCGCCGTCAATGCCGGTTCAGCCGTTTTCGTTGTCGTGATGCCTGATCTCCGCCCGGCGGATCTTGCCGCTGATGGTCTTGGGCAGCTCGTCAACGAATTCCAGTATCCTGGGATATTTATACGGCGCAGTCACTTTTTTAACGTGGTTCTGAAGCTCCTTGCGCAGCTCGTCCGTAGGTTCGTAGCCCCGGTTCTTGACCAGCACAACGGTGGCCTTTACCACCTGGCCGCGCACCGGATCGGGAGCCGCCGTGATGGCGCATTCCAGCACCGCGGGATGGGTCATAAGGGCGGATTCCACTTCGAAGGGTCCGATCCTGTAGCCGGAGCATTTTATAACGTCGTCAACTCTTCCGATGAACCAGATATATCCGTCCTCGTCCATCCAGGCGTTGTCGCCGGTGTGGAAATCTCCGTTGCGCCACAGATTTTCGTTGGCCGCTTCGTCGCCCAGATATCCGGCGGTAAGCCCCACCGGAGGATGCTCTTTGGCGCCTCTGATGACTATCTCCCCTTCTTCGCCTATCTCGCACTCTTTTCCGTCTTCCCTGACCAGCGCGATGTTATAGATCGCCGAGGGTTTACCGGTAGAGCCGGGCTTTGGAGTGATCCATTCGAAATTGGCCATCAGCACCGGCGTCTCGGTCTGTCCGAAGCCCTCGTACAGCTTGTGGCCCGTGAGCGCCTCCCACTGGTCGAACACCGCGGGATTGAGCGGCTCTCCTGCCATGCAGCAGTGATGGATGGAGGAAAGGTCGAACCTGGACACGTCTTCTTTTATCATGAAGCGGTACATGGTGGCGGGAGCGCAGAAGGTGGTTATGCGATATTTTTCGATGACGCCCAGGAGCTTTTCGGGCACGAACTTGTCCATGTCGTAGCCCAGCTGGGCGGTGCCGGAAAGCCAGCCGCCGTATATCTTGCCCCAGGAGAATTTGGCCCAGCCGGAATCGGAAACGGTAAGATGAAGGCCGTTGTCCTCTACCTGCTGCCAGTAGCGTGAAGTCAGTATGTGGCCCAGGGGGTAGGACTGCTTGTGGAGCACCATTTTAGGCATGCCGGTGGTGCCGGAGGTGAAATATATTATCATCTCGTCGCCGGCGGAGACGGCGTTGTCGCCGGATGGGCGGTCGAAAACGCTGGAGCAGCCCATAAAGCCCTTGTCGTAGTCCAGCCAGCCGTCGCGGATCCTCAGCGGGTCGGAAGCGGCCATTGCCCTGTATTTCAGGGTGGGACAGCGGTCAAGTGAATTTTCCACATGGGCGATTATATTCTCGTCCTCCGCTATGACGATCATCTTCACCCCGGCGGAATTGATGCGGTAGATCAGGTCCTTCTCCGTCAACTGGAAAGACGCGGGTATCATGACGGCCCCCAGCTTGTGTAGCGCGGTGGCGGTCATCCAGTACTCCCAGCGGCGCTTCATTATGAGCATCACCCTGTCGCCCTTGCGGATGCCCAGGGAAACGAGATAATTGCATATCCTGTTGGAATACGCCTTAACGTCGTCGAAAGTGAACAGCCTCTCCTCGCCGTGATCGTTGCACCATACCAGCGCCTTTTTACCCGGCTCCAGTTCGGCCCAGGCGTCCACCACGTCGTACCCGAAATTGAAATCCTCAGGAACGTTTATCGTAAAATTCTGCTTGAAGTCCTCGTAAGAATCGAATTCAAGCCGCGGACAAAACCGCTTCAGTAAAGCGTCTTTCATCTGAACATCTCCAACCGATGGCCCGACTCAAAATCTGTCAGGGCATTATGACCGTTAAAAATCTGGCTGCCTTGCCTCCGGCCGCGCACTGGGCGTGAGGCACCGTGGGGTCGAAATAGAAGCAGTCACCCTCGTTCAGCAGGAATTTCCTGTTACCGAACAGCACCGTTATCTGCCCTTCCAGCACGAAGTTGAACTCCTGGCCGGAGTGGGACACCATTTCGGGCGGCGCTGTCTCGGTCTCGGGGCCTACCGTAACTATCATGGGCTCGATCCTGCGGCCGATGAATTTATATGCGATGCTCTCGAAATCGTACCCTTCGTACCTGTCGACGGCTATCCCCTCGCCTTTTCGCACGATGGAGCAGTTGGCCAGCCTGGGCGCGGTGCCCGTGAGCAGTTCCGTCAGGTCCACCTTGAATATGGCGGCGATCTCGTACAGGAAGCTTACGGGGAAATCCTTTTCCCCGTCCTCATATCTGGCGTAATCCTCTTCGCTGAGGCCCAGAGCTCCGGCAAGTTCGGAGCGTTCCATATCGCTTATCTCGCGAAGTTCCCTGATGCGGGAAGCAATGTCTTTGTTGACGCCGCCGTTAGCGCCTTCAGACGCGACGCCGGATCCGGCCGCGTTTTCCGAAAAAGCCTTGTCTGTCACGTTGTCCCCTCCTCCGGATATTTTATGATATCGCAGAAATCGAATGTGGAAAAATAGTCCGCCGGAGTTTCCGCCCGCCTTATCAGGACAGCGTCCTCAGCCTTTTTAGAAGGCGTCAGCAGCAGTTCGGCGCACTTAAGTTTTCCGTTGTAGTTGTACCCCATGGCGTACCCGTGGGCCCCGGCGTCGTGGATCGCCAGCAGGTCTCCGTTGTCGATCTTCGGAAGGCGGCGGTCGATGGCGAACTTGTCGTTGTTCTCGCACAATCCTCCCGTGACGTCGTATATATGATCGCATGGGCAATTTTCTTTTCCCAGCACCGTTATGTGGTGGTACGCTCCGTACATGGCCGGCCGCATCAGGTTCGCGGCGCAGGCGTCAACCCCCACGTACTCCTTGTATATGTGCTTCTGGTGGATCGCCCTCGTCACCAGTATGCCGTGTGCGCCGGTGATATATCTGCCCAGTTCCGCCTTGATAGCCAGGGACTTCAAGGGAGAAGGCACGATTATCCTGTCGTACGCCTCTTTCACTTTTGCCCCGATGTATTCCAGATCGGGCCCTTTTTCTTCCGGCTTGTAGGGTATGCCGATGCCTCCCGAAAGGTTCACGAAAGTGACCCGGGCTCCGGTGAGTTCATTGACCCTGACGGAGAGTTTGAACAGTATTTCGGAAAGTGCCGGATAGTAGTCCGGATCGATCATGTTGGAGGCCAGGAACGCGTGGATGCCGAAAGTTCTGGCGCCCATTGCCTGAAGCTTTTTCACGGAATCGACGAGCTGCTCCTCGGTCATTCCATATTTAGCGTCTCCCGGATTGCCCATGATGGCGCCGCTTATGGAGAAATCGCCGCCGGGATTGTACCTCAGGCAGATCTCTTCGGGGATGCCTCCGTGGGCGGCAAGGAAATCCACCATTGTGGCGTCGTCCAGGTTGATCACCGCGCCCAGTTTCCTGGCGTACTCGAAATCTTCTCCCGGAGTCACGTTGGAGGAGAACATTATATCGTCGCCGGAGAGGCCGATGCTGTCCGAGAGCACCAACTCGCAGTAGGACGAGCAGTCCATACCGCAGCCTTCTTCGTGTATGATCTTCATAAGGAAGGGGTTGGGACAGGCCTTCACCGCGAAATATTCCTTAAAACCTTCGTTCCAGGCAAAAGCTTTATTAAGGGCGCGTATGCCGTTCCGTATGCCCTGCTCGTCGTATACGTAAAAAGGTGTGGGATATTTTTTAGACAGTTCCTCTGCCGTTTTAAGATCGATAAAACACTTTTTCATTCCGCGTCCCCTCGCTTCCGTGCTGCGTGCGGCATAAACGCCCTGCCGCGGGTACGGCTCCGGCAGCGGCCGCGAACCATACTCAGGGGGATTTTACTACATACCCTTGGAACGCGTCAACTTTATAATTCCGTCAATAATCTCCGGACGCCGTCAATCTTCTTCGAACGCCCTGTCTATGGCCTCCCACAGTTCAGGTATGCCCTTCTTGTCCGTGGATGACACCGGGAACAGTTTGCCGCCGTCCTCCTCCCCCAGGATCCGGCCGATCTCCCTGACCCGGCCCATCACCTGCATGCGGGAGAGTTTGTCGCACTTGGTCAATACTATGGCATATTCCAGGCCGGAAGCCTTTATCCATTCGTACATCGTCAGATCGTCGCCGGACGGATCGTGCCTGGCATCCATCAGCAATATCACCATATAAAGCTGGGGCCGCACGTTCAGATACTCTTCAATGACCTTTCCCCAGAGGGCTTTCTGATCCTTGGAAACGGCGGCGTAACCGTAGCCGGGAAGGTCCACGAACGTTATCTCCCCGTCGATGTCGTAAAAGTTTATCTGCCTCGTCATCCCCTGGGTGCTCCCGCTGTAAGCCAGCTTTTTGCGGCCCGCGAGAGCGTTGATGAGAGAGGATTTGCCTGCATTGGACCGGCCTGCGAAAGCCACTTCCAGCATATCGGATTCCGGATACTGGTCCGGTCTCACGGCGGATATTATGAATTTGGGATCTTTAACGGTCATATCGTGCTTCTCTCCGGTCCGCCGGTGCCGTCTGGCCTTCAGGCGTGATCTTTCAGATTTTTCAGGAAGGATCTTCTGTGTATGGGCGACACGCCCAGGGCGTTGATAGCGTCGTAATGGGCCTTCGTGCCGTAGCCTTTATGTTTGGCAAAACCGTATCCGGGATAAACGGCGTCGTATTCGTTCATCATTCTGTCCCTGGTGACTTTCGCCATGATCGATGCGGAACCGATGGTCACGGACAAGGCGTCCCCGTGTGTTATCGACAGTTGATCGATAGCGAGACCCGGCACGTGCACGTGGTCCACCAATATAATCTCGGGCAATATATCGATTCCGGCCTTTTCTTTAGCGTCTGCGAGCGCGGCGTCGACGGCCCTGCGCATTGCCCTGTAGGTGGCGTTCAGGATGTTGACCTCGTCGATCTCGCTATTGTCCGCCAGACCCACTCCCCAGCCAAGGGCGCCGGCCTTTATATCGTCATACAGCTTCTCGCGCTGCTTTTCGGACAGTTTTTTGGAATCGTCTGCTCTGGGGTAAGGCCCTTCGCAGGCGAAAATGACGCACCCCGCGGCAACGGGTCCGGCCAGCGGGCCTCTCCCGGCTTCATCCAGCCCGGCAATGATCCTGACTCCCTTTCCCTGCAGTTCCCGCTCGTATTTAGTGATCTCGAAAAATCTCTCGTCGGTCAACCTGATCTCTCCCGTTGCCTTTATTCGCTCATCTCTCAAAACCCTCCGGCAGGTCGAGGGAAATGCGTCCCAGCCTTCCGGCACGAAGATCGTCAAGCACTTTCGCGGATGCCCTGTCCACGTCCGCCACCCCGCCTTTGCGGAGGCAGCCGTTCTTGAGGGCCACCTCTTCCAGCGCCCGGAAACCCACCATGCCCAGTCTGGACACCGTATTGTCCGCGGCTAAGCCGTCCGCGTCTTCCTCTAAGGCCGCAGCCTCGTCGACGCCGTATTTGTCAGCCAGCACGCCTTTGTAATTGTCCAGAAGATATAAAAGCAGGAAGGAAGCGATCTCGGAGCGGTCCGTTACGTCGTCCTTTATGGAACCGGCGCAGGAGAGCACGAAACCGGTGCGCTGGTCGTCGAATCTGGGCCACAGCAGGCCCGGCGTGTCCAGCAGCACTATCCTGTCGTCCACTCTCAGCCACTGCTCTCCCCTGGTGACGCCCGGGCGGTCTCCGGTAACGGCTTTGTTCCTGCCAAGAAGCCTGTTTATGAAAGTGGATTTTCCCACGTTGGGGATGCCCACCACCATCGTCTTTATGGTGTACTGCTGCAGGCCTTTTTCGGCTTTGCGGCTGAGCTTTTCGGCCATCAGTTCGAACAGCGCTTCCCTCACCTGGGCGGTGCCTGCGCCGGAGCGGGAATCCACCGGTATCAGCCTGATCCCTCTCTCCTTGAAAATGCGCACGTATTCGGCAGTGACCGCCGGATCGGCCAGATCCGATTTGTTGGCCGCCACCACTCTCGGCTTGTTCTTGAGCAGCTTGTCGATCTCGGGATTTTCGGAGGACAGGGGCGCCCTGGCGTCCAGCAGTTCCACCACCGCGTCTACCTTGGAAAGGTTCTCGGCCAGCAGCCGCCTGGCCTTGGCCATATGTCCGGGAAACCACTGTATGTTGGTCTTTGCCCCTTTATTCGCTTCCGTAGGATTTCTGTTTATGCCCATACGCTCACCGCCCGAAATATCAGGTAGTACCTTCCGTCTCAGGACCGGACGGCGGCTTTACCGGCAGCGGAGGCACGTAGGTGCCGTTTTTAAGCGCTTCGAAAACGTCGAGAGGCCCGTAATTGACCACAGGATTGCCGTCCAGGTAGACGGCCTCCAGTTTCGGCATCGTCAGAATGACGTTGATCACGGAAACGAAATTGTCCCTGACGTCCAGGAGCGTAAGCGACGGGTGGCTGATGAGCCCCTCCAGCCCGTATATGAAATTGGATTTTATTATCAAAGTTCTGAGCGACGACATCCTGCTCATATTAGGTATGATCCTGATGGCGTTGTAGGAGGCGTCGACGTATTCCAACTTCGTGAGCGTGGTCAGCGGGGCAAGGGAACTCACCCTGCCGTTCTGCATATACAGCGTCTTGAGATTGACCATGCCGGACAACGCGGATATGTCGGTTATGCCGGCGGGATTGTTGTCCTTGTCGGAGTGGAAGCTGTTGGATATGTTCAGATATTCCAGGGACGTCAGGTCCTCCAGCCCGTTAAGGTCTTTCAGCCTGTTGGTCTGTATGTCCAGCCACCGGAGCATATTGAGGGAGCCCAGGGCGGACACGTCGGTTATGAGGTTGTTTGAGGCGTCCAGGTATTCCAGCAGCGGAAGTGATCCCAGGGGCGAAATGTCCAGCCCCTTCTCCCTGTCCCCGGTCATTACGGTGAAATTCTTGGCGATATTGAGCTTTTTGAGGTTGCGAAGGGCGGTGAGCGGCGTCAGGTCTCCTATGCGGTTGCCCATGAGATCCAGCTCTTCCAGAGAGGTAAAATAGACGATCTCTTTTATGTTGACGATGCCGCTTACTCTGGAGGTGAAGGACTTTATGTCTTTGAGGTCCGAAGGATATATGCTTCCCACCGTCCTGCCGATGGCTTCCCTGACAGCGTTCTCGAAATTTATGTCGGAAAAAGATATGGGAGCCTCTTCCTGGGGAGCGGCGGTGGGAACGGCCGTGGGCGCGGGGCCCGATTCTTCCGTGGGAGCGGCGGTTATGACAACGTCAATGGTCACGGGGGGCAGATCTTCTTCCGGCCGTATCCTGCACCCGGAAAGCAACAGCAGGGCGAGCCCGGTCAATACAGCCGGGATCAGCGCGCGCAGGATATTCGGTTCCGTTGCCGGTCTTGTTTTTCTGCCTTTCATTTCTTAAATATCGATCAATGATCTAACGACAATCATGCCACCGGAGCGGCGCTGACCTTCCCGTATTCTCCCAGAGCCCTGTCCCGGCCCTCTTCCCAGTAATGCATCACGCCGCCGGAAACGTATATGATCTTTTCCAGCCGCCCGTCGAAGAACAGCGGGAATTCCGCGTCAGAGGAGATCCTGGTATAGTAGTCTCCGTCAGCCAGGTCCACCGAAATGGCGCCGTATCCGTGAGACCTGAGGAGAAGGTACTTTTCGTCGTCAGAGCCATAGAGCCTGGCCTCGTCGGAAGCTCCGAACTGCTGTATGCTGTTGGTGGAATGCACCAGCACGGCCTTGTCCGAATCAGGAAGCGTGAATACCACGAAAGGTTTGTTGGGGTATTTGTACAGGGTGGCGGAGCTTTCGGACACCAGCGAGGGGCCCTTGGACGGATTGTATACGTTCAGTCTGTAAAGCGCCCCTTCCTGATCCTGGAAGTACAGATAGTCCGAATCGGGATCGTACAGGAAGCTCTTACGGACCGCGTCGAAGGTGATGATCTCTTCGGCCTTTCCCTTGTTGTTGACACGGTAGACCCGCTCCGACTCCCCTTCTTTCACGCTGTAGATCAGCAGTTTGTGATCCGTTGCCGCGTATATGACCCGGTATATGTTCCCGGCCACGACGGAGGACGTCTTGCCGTTGAAATACAGCAGGGACACGGAATTGTCCGCACGGTCCGACGCGCCGTTCTCGGAAGCAGCGGAGATCTGCGGCTCCGAATACAGGAAAGTGACGGGAGCGTTGCCGTCGAACACCTTTATATCCGTTACGTTTTCGTACATGGACACGGATTTGGTGGCAGGTACCGGCACTCCTCCGGCGACGCGGTCAAGCACGCTCCCCCTGGCGTTCATGATGAGCAGGTCGGAACCTTCCCGGCAATAATAATATTTGTCTCCCGAGGACACGCCGGGCCGGTGGTACATCGACACGCCCCCGGCCAGCGACTTCACTCCTCCGTCGACCGTATATCTGCACAGTTCCGCGATCCCGGCCGCAGCGTCGCAATCCCTCAGGAACACCACGCAGGACTGTCCTACGGTGTATAAGATCTCGGGGGCGCCTTCCTCGGCGGAAGCCAGCTCCGTCACTTTTTTTCCGCTGGAGCAGACCAGGGAGCCTTTGCCGGTCATATAAACGATGAGTGACCCGTCGCCGGAAAGTGAATATTCTTTTACGTCGGAAGCCACCAGCCTGCGCCTGCCTCCGCTTATGTCATATTCGAACAGTTCTTTTTCCCTGAGGTACATTACCGTGCCGCTGCCCGCCACGTGCACCGCCTCTTCCACGCTGTCGTCGATCTCGTCGGGCGCAGCGTCGCCGCTTTTGAGCACGTAAAGGTTGCTGCGCTCGTCCGTAAAGACGAAGGGAAACATAAAGCTGCGGGCAATGCCGTTGTCCGTGCCGTTTCCGGCGTTGGGATTCTTTTTGGGTAGCAGCATAAGGACGCAGACCACCACCGCGGCAACGAATATCATGATCCCGAAGAAAAGGATATAGCTGCGCACGTCCCGCTTGACCGTCAATTTCTTGCCGGACTTCCTGTTATCCTCTCCCGCCGTGGCGGACGTTTCGGCAAAAGCGGGCGCTTCCGCCGGGGCATTAGCTTCCGTCAATGCAGTGGTCTCCGTCAATGCGGGCGCGGTCGCCTGAGCGGCTTCGATCACGGGCTTTTCGGCGCTTTCCGAAAGCAGCTCCGCCGTTCCCGCCACCGGTTCGATATCTTTTTCAAGGACGTTCGGGTCTTCCATCGTCTGTTCTTACTCCCCTTTTCTTTCCGGTTTGAACTCGCCGTTGATCTCGGCCAGGTCGTAGGGAGTGGCCTGATAAACGTAATAGTTAAGCCAGTTGGCGTACAGCAGATATGCGTGGGAACGCCACTGATGGTAGGGCTTTTTTGAGGGATCGTTGTCCGGGAAATAGTTTTCCGGTATGGCCGTGTCAAGGCCCTTGTCCCTGTCTCTTAAATATTCGAGCTTGAGCGTGTCCCTGTCGTACTCCAGGTGGCCCGTCATATATATCTGGCGCCTGTCGTGAGAGGCGCAGATGCACAGCCCCGCCCTGTCGGACATGGCCAGCACGTCAAGATCCGGGACTTTCAGCACGTCTTCCAGCTTCGTGCCGGTGTATCTGGAATGGGGCACGTAAAAAACGTCGTCGAACCCTCTCAGGAGCCTGGTGCGCCTGTTCAGCACGTAGTGCGGGTACACTCCGAACAGTTTTTTATCCAGATCGACTTTCGGCACGTCGTAGTGGTAGTACATGCCTGCCTGAGCCGCCCAGCAAATGTGGAGCGTGGTGGTCACGTGCTCCTTGGACCATTTCATCAGCCTGCACAGCTCGTTCCAGTATTTCACGTCCTCGAAATCCAGGTTCTCCACGGGAGCGCCTGTGATGATAAGGCCGTCGAAATTGGTATCTTTGATGTCGTCGAAGGTCTTGTAGAACGCTTCCATATGCCCGGCGGGAGCGTTTTTGGACTCGTAGGTGCCGGGATGGAGCAGGGTTATGTCTATCTGAAGCGGCGTGTTGGAGAGCATCCGCATGAGCTGAGTCTCTGTGACTACTTTAGTGGGCATAAGGTTCATTATGGCGATCTTAAGAGGTCTTATATCCTGCTTAAACGCCATGTCCTCGTCCATTACGAATACGTGTTCATTCCGGAGAATCTCTCTCGCCGGCAGATCGTTGGGGATTTTGATCGGCATTGACCGTCCCACCTCCGTTTCGGTGTGATTTTATCATTTACGGTCCATTAAATCAAGGATGGCGAAAACGTTGTCCGCGATAGCGGAGGGAGATATGAACATGCCGCCGTAATTGCCGGAAGCCGCGTTGTGGGTGTCCGGGAAGCAGCCGTCGAAGGCGCCCCGGGCGTAATCGTCATACGTGTCGGGAATGTTGTGGGGCATCCACTTTTCTTTCGTGTGATCTACCATCCACCTGGCGGCGGCCAGCGTTATGCCTCTGTGGTACCTGGTCCAGTCTATTTCCCGGTCTGTCTCGGCCCAGTTTATGCCTTCGGAGCATGAATGGGCGAATACGTTAAGCACTTCCCACTGCACGTGGTCTCTCACCCAGTTGGCGAAATACCAGTCGCTGGAGCACAGGCAGGGCTTGGTGTTGTAGAGCATGGGCTTCCCTTCCGGCTCCCACAGATGGGTGAAGGGCAGCAGCGTCCTGATCCAGTATATCGCCTTTTCCCTGTATTTACGCTCCCGGGTATATCTGTATGCCAGTTCGCAGGCAATGGCGGCGTGTCCGGCGGCAAACAGGTTGGCGGCGTGCAGCGGTGTCTCCCAGAAGTCTCCCCCTTCGGGCCTTATATCTCCGTCGCAGGCGTCAACGGCTTTCAGCGCGGCTCTGGCGATCCTGTCCGCTTCTTCTTCGTACCCTTCGTATTTTTTCAGCGCGGCGGCAATATCCAGGAGCGATATGGCGGGCAGCATATTCATATCGAGGGCCGTGTCCTCCGCCAGGCCCATAGGCTCTGCGAACACCCGGGCGACCGTGAAGTCGTCTTTCCTGTAGTGCCTGCCGTCGGGCTCGAACCGGAACGTTCCGTCTTCCCGCTGGTCTTTTATGATGCCGTCCGCTCTGATTATGAGCCCGGAGGTCTTCTTCAATATCTCTTCCATTTCCGCTTCGGGAGTTTTGGGCACTTCGGCTGCTTTTGCGGCAGCAGCGGCAGCGGCGGTCCGGCCCGATCTTTCGTCGCATATCGCTATTTTTTCTTTCAATCCGGGGACTGAAGGATCCTCCGGGAACGCTTCCACGAACCGCCTCACGCAGCCGGGAACGCCGAATGAATAGGCGTTTCTTTGAGGATAGCCGAACCCTTTTTCATTGTCGAACAGGTTGGTGTTAAAATGGTACGCGATCTTTTTAAGCACGTTTTCGTAGGTTGCCCGGTCATCGATCCCCGGGATCTCAGGGAGTCCGGAACGTTTTACGTACTCCGCCATCCAGTCAGCGGAATTGCCCTTGCAGAGGGCAATGGTTGCGTCGATCCTGAACTGCTGGTCGAGATGCACTTCCATCGGGGGCTCGGCGTATATCTGGTTCTCGTCCTTGAGCCCTTCCGCCTGAGGCACCATAAGGCCCAGCAGCGAGTTGTCGTCGCGGTCAATAAAGTTGGGCACGGCGAACACGGGCTGAATTCCGTGGCTCCTGTAATTGAACCAGCGGGAAGCCCAGTTGTCCGGATCCCAGCTGATTCCGATAGCGTCGCCGTCGTGAGAAACGCACATGCAGGGAGCGGAAACTTTATTGACGAAGGGGGCAAACTTCTCGGCCCAGGGATATTTGAACCAGTCGTTGCCGCTGGACCATTCCTTGCCCACCACCCAGTCGATGCCCGGAAATATGGCGTCGGTCTTTTCGGTGCCGAAGGACCCGCAGCCCACCTTCAGCCAGGGACCTCTAAGGTATCTGAGGTACATGTTTTCTCTGGCCCGGAGCCGCAGGCTGTACCTGATCTCGGAGCTGTTTTTAAGGAGCGTCACCACCGCTTCTCCTTCCAGGACGGGCCCGGTGAAGGGATAATGCATCCAGGGCGCGAAGGAGGTGCCGTCAAGCAGCGACTGCACCACCATGGACTTCACCTGAAAGATCATATCGATCCCTTTCGGGCTTTCCACCATGGTATATTCTTCCGCTTCTATGCGCATGGGTATTTCCTGGTCTCTGACGAGGACTTCGCCTAAAAAGTCAAGCACGCCCATCAGCTTGCCTTCTGCCGTATATATCTCGCAGAAGCCCCAGCCGCTGAGCCTTTTAAACCACACAAGTCTGATCCTGCCGTTTTCCTGCACGGCAAATTCTCCGGAATAACTTGCCTTCCTGTACCTGGGAGTCATAATCGCTGCCATCGTAAGCCACCGGTCCTTTCGGTCTTGATAATGCTTTATATATAAAAAAATGGAACCCGCTGTATGCGGGTTCCATTATAATCAATTTGCTTCGCTCTTACAAGCTGTACGGATCAGCCGATGGTCGCCCATTTCTGGTTGGCCTTGGTCTCGAGAGCGGCCATGCCGTCCTGAAGGCTCTGGGTACCGTTGAGAGCTCTGGAGAGCACGCTCTGGAGAGCGGACATGGAGAAGATGTCGGCGATCTCGGGAGGAAGCAGGCAGTTGAACTGGCCGACGGTAGCGGCGTCTTCAGCTCTGTAAACACAGGCATCCCAGTTCTTGTCGCTCCACTCGTCGTTCGGATGCTTCCAGAAATCTTCATCCTTCAGAGAGGAAAGCAGAGGTACGGAACCGCCGTCCTGTCCGTTGAACGCGACCTGTCCTTCAGCGGTGTAGAAGAAGAGAGCAAAGGCAGCGGCAGCGTCAGGGTTGCCGGTACGGTTGTAAACGCCCCATCCGGAAGAACCGGCACCGAAGGCAGGATGTTCGAACAGAGGCAGGTTGATCAGATCCCAGGTAACTTTCTTGGAATCGTAGGTCTTGGCTTCGCCCAGTATGGAAGGATAAACCAGATACTTGAATACGGGTTCCTTGCCGCCGAAGTCGCCGCCGATCATCAGGTCGATGTAGCCGAGCCTGCAGGCATCGAGAGCTTCGTCGAGAGCCTTAAGAGTATCGCCGGAAGTAACGTCGATCTTCTTGTCTTTAAGGCTGAACCAGTTTCCTCTTCCCTCGTAAGCTTCAAGGAAAGGAATGAACTGAGGAGCGTAAGGCAGATTCAGCTGGGCGCCGATGTAGTCGTCGTCGGTGATCTGCTCGCAGAGAGCAAGGAATTCCTGCCAGGTCCACTCAGGAACGACCTGAGAAGAAAGGCCCTTCTGGTTGATCGCGTCTGCGTTGTAGATGAACAGGAGCTGGTTGAAGTCGCGGGCAACGTAGTAAAGGTGATTGTTGATCATGCCGGCGTCGAAGATACCGCTGTAAACGTCGCCGCGGTCGATCTCAAGAACTTCCATATAGTACTCGAGGGGCATAAGAGCGCTCTGAGTGATGGCGTAGTTGTAAGCAGACACTTCAGCAAAATAGAATACGTCGCCGATGTCGCCGCTGGAAATACGGGCGCTGGGATCGGTAGCGGCATAGTCTTTCTCGACTTTAACGTTAGGATATTTCTTGTTAAAGGCTTCGATAAAGGCGTTGGCCGCGCCGCGGGCTTCCTCTGTGGTAGCGCCGCTGTAAGAAAACTTAATGGATCCGCCCTTTACTTCGAACTTTTCTCCCTGAGGAACAGGAGTGACGTAACCGCTCTGCTGAGGCTTGGTATTACAAGCAGCAAGGCTGAATACGGCTGCCAGCGCGAGAAGCAGGGTGATCAGCTTTATCGTGATTTTCTTCATCTGAGATACCTCCTTAGTTTGATATATATCTTACCACTTTTTTTATATTTGTCAACATCAAATGTCGGCAAAGCACAATGAATTTTGGCCGGCGGATGGCGCGCGGCAGCGGACGTTACCAGTTGATATTGGTATTGTCCTGGATCTTCTGGAGCAGATCGTCCATGGAAACGTTTTCGGGATCCGCGGCATACTGCTTTATTGCCTCCCCTACGCTTTCTCCCAGCTCGCCTGCGGCGTCGATGACCATATGGGCCTCAAGCGTCGCGGGATAGTCGAAATTGTTGTAGAGGGAGAACACGGAGGTGTTCTTGCCGGATACGGGGTACTCTCTCCAGAAACGCTTGTTGTTGGCGGAGATGAGCGCCGGGACTCTGTATCCCGTGGTGCCTGCCAGAGCCACCGCGGCCTCGGGGACGAGCGCGTAAAGCGCCAGCTGCACCCTGATCTCGTTCTCCATAAGGACGTCGCTCTCGGTATAGTCTTCGGGATCGTATTCCCTGACTCTCACGGCCAGGCCCAGCGTCTTGACGCCGATGTTGAAGTAATAGGCGTTCTTATCGTCTTCGTCAGCGGCGAATCTCGGGAAATGGGCGAACTCCCAGGAGAAGGTCTCGTCCTTGAGCACGTCCAGCCAGTTCTGAAGATCCGCGTGGGATATTACCGTGATGGCGGTGTTTTTAACGTCCTCTCCGGTCATCTCCGCGGGAGTCTTGTCGTACACGTATCCGCCCGTGAGGAACTTCTCTGCAAATTCTTTCAGCCCGCCGGAGATCTTGGGATCCGTAAGGTTGAGGGCCGTCTCGCCGGTCTTCGCGTCAACGGTCTTGAACAGATCTCCCCCTTCGCTGAGGGCGAATGCTCCCCATACGGAGAAGTCGGTGAAGTCAAGGGCAATGGGTTTCTCCACACCGGTCTCTCTCAAGGCTTCGCAGTAGGCCAGCACGTCGTCCCAGGTCCACTTGTCGGAGGGAACGCTGAGTCCCGCCTCCCGGAAGAGATCCAGGTTGATGAGCACCGCTTTGTTCTCGTATTCGGTGGGGATCATATAAAGGCGGTTATTGTACAGGGCGTCTTTATATGCGGCGTTGAACAGGTCGGAGTCCGGATACAGCTTCTTGAACTGTCCGCTGGTAAATTCCACGAGTCCGGTGAGGTACGGAGAAAGGTCCATAACGTAACCTGCCTCCACGTATCTGGCCAGGCGGTCCGAATCAACCAGGAACACGTCTCCGATGGTGCCGTTCTCCACTCTCTCGTCGAGGGTGGCGAAATATTCATCGTAAGAAAGCTCGTTGTCGTTGTTCACTTCCACGCCGGGATACTGCATTACGTATTCCTGGATGAACATGAAGGCGGAAGTGTCGTTGTACGCGGTCCTGTAGGTGGACAGTGTAACGATGCCGCCCAGTTCTTTGGGAGAAGGCTTGGGAGTGCTGTAGGCTCCGGAATCGGGAGTCTTTTCAGCATCGTCCTTGCCGCCGCAGGCCGCCATGAAGGAGGCCAGAAGGGCAAGCACGAGGAAGAGGCAAACGTTTCTCAGAAATCTTTTTTTCATACCGCTCCCCTCCTTATTCGATAACGCCGATACGCTCGATACCGGCAGCCAGCTTCTTCTGTCCGATGATGAACACGATCAGTACGGGAAGCAGCACCAGCAGGCATCCGGCAAACAGCGTGGGCTCGGTCATGGCCTTCTGGATAGGGCTGTCGCCTCCGCTGTCTCCGATCAGTTCCGCAAAGTATTGACGGATGTTCTGGAGCTTGGGCTGGAGGGTCATCATCTTGTCCTTGTACATATACATAGGCGCCTCGTAGTTGTCGTTCCAGTGCCACACGAAGGAGAAGATGAACACGATGGCGATGGCGGAGCGTACCAGAGGAAGCATTATCTGGAGGAACACTCTGAATGGCCCGGCGCCGTCGATCCTGGCCGCGTCGTCCATGGCGTCAGGTATCCTCTGGAAGAAGTACATATAGATGAGGGCAAACAGACCGCCTCTTATGCCCAGACCGAATATGGTGGGCAGCAGCACGGGCATGAACGTGTTGATCATATGTACCTTCGCCCACATATTGTACGTGGCGATGATCATGGTCTGGGGCGGGATCAGCAGGGCAAGTATAACGGTAAGGAACACTATCGATCTGCCCTTAAACCTGAATCTGCCCAGCGCGTAACCGATGATCGCGCAGGAGATCGCCTGGAGAATGGCGCTGCCGAAGGACGTGATGCAGGTGTTCAGGAAAGTGGACATGAATATCTTGTCTCCCGACTCGCCTTTGAACATTCCGAAGTACGCCAGTCCTTTGAAGGCGTCAGAATAATTCTTCCAGTAGATGCTGGTGGGGATCCATTTGACCGTGGGGTCCATATAGTCCTGGAAACTCATCATCGACGTGGTGAAGATGTAGATGAACGGCAGTATGAAAAGGTACGCCAGTTCGATGAGCACGAAGTACAGGAACACGCGCCCGATGATGAATTTGATCTTTTTCTTGGCGCGGTAGCCGAGATTACGGTATTTGTCGATAAGGCCGCGCACGAATCCTGTTATTTTACTGAATACCGCCGTCATCTTAACCACCTCTTTGTAAGCAGAATGAAGATAAGGATCACGAGCAGAGTCGCCAGCATATACATCCAGCTGAGGGCCGCGGCAACGCCGAATTTGTTGCCCGCCGAGTTCAGCTGGGACAGCAGGCTCATGACCGGGTTCCTGGCGTCAACGAACGTATCCACCAGCGCGTAGATCGCGTTCAGGATAACGAAGGGTGAAACGTAAGGAAGCGTTACGTGCCAGAAGGACTCCCAGGCGGTGGCGCCGTCAAGTTCCACGACTTCGTAAAGGATCGCGGGCACGCTCTGCAGGGCAGCCAGGAAGATCAGTATCTCTACGCTGCTGGCCCACATTATGGTTCCTATCTGCGATATTATCTCGTCTCCGAATATCCTGTACACGAATCCGAAGGAGCTCGAGGCCGTCAGGTTCGAGAACACGCTCAGAGTACCTACGTCGTCGCTGAACAGGTACGACATTATGACGCCTGCCAGGATGACGGGGATGAAGAATATCACGCGGAATATCGTACGGCCCGGGAACTGCTGCTTCAGGAGCACCGCCACGAACAGCGCGAAGGCGACCACGACGGGCACCTTGTACAGCGAGGTGAGGAACGACTCGAACACCACTTCGCCGTAGGCAGGTTCCTTGACCACTTCAACGTAGTTGTCGAATCCCACGAAGGGGCTGTCGCCGCTGAATCCGAAGGCGTCGGTCAGTTTCGTTTCGAAGAAGCTGGCTCTGACCGAAAGGAAAAGAGGAAGCACCATCAGAAGCAGGAATCCGATTATCCACGGGATCGAAAAGGCCCAGCCCTCGATAGAACGGCGGCGTTCGAACGAGCCGAACGTAATCGTGTTCTTGTGGGCAAGCTTTTTCTTGTATTTTACGGGTTTCTTTGCCAACTTGGATCCCCCCTTAACCGTTGACCACGAGATAACTCATAGCCTTGACTACGCTTCCGCCGGGCAGCGTGTAGTCCGAATCCGTATAGTTTACGTAAACTCTGGCGCCGCCGGAATATTCAGTGCAGAACACTTCGGTATACGCCTGAAGCCTGTAATGGTTGGTGATGAACTGAGTCGAGAACGGCTTGACGGCTTCCGTCACCGCTTTGTACGACTCGACCATCTCGTCCTTCAGAAGGCTGAACTGGCCTTTGTAGAGGAACTTGTAGCGGGTGTACATCAGCAGGTTGATCTCGTTCTCGGTGACTTCGTAGGATACGTTGGCGCCGTACTCGATGGCCTTAAGGAGCGCGTAGTCCGGCCTGTCCTGCATGTTGATGGGACTGGTGTAGTATTCCACGTAGCCGTGGTACACGATCTGTACGAAGGGCACCTGCTCGTCGAATATGATCCTGGACGACTTGTTCATCGGGATCTCGTCAACGGTATCGGCGAACGCCACGGCGTAGTCGTTGCCGTAGTACACCGATACGTGCTCGAAGTTTTCCTTGTACTTCTTGAGCCATTCTACGTACATCGACTGGGACTGGGATCTCGTGAGAGCGTTCTTCTCGTTGTAGTCGGTGTACAGCGTGTCGCCCAGCTGCTGGAGCACGACTTCGGTGGCGCCGTAGCTCTTAAGGTTCTTGATCTGCTTGTTGATGAGCTTGTTGTTGAAGTACTTGGGGCTCATATAGTATCCGTATCTCATGAGTCGTCCGTACGTCATATTCATATAGTAGTCAAGGTAGAAGGTGCTGGGCTTTTTGACCACGGCGGTACGGAGCGTTGCGCCGGAAGCAGGGTTACCGTAGATGTACAGCAGGTTGTTGTCCAGCGCCAGAGTGAGGTCTTTCTGCCGGGCCCAGCTGTTCAGGGACTTCAGGCCTTTCTTTCCGCCGAAGTCGGAATCCACGCTGTTCTTCTTCGTGGAGTTCCAGTAATAACCGTGATTCATCCATCCCACGAGCGTGAGCCTCAGGTCGGTGACGCCGGACTCTTCCAGCTCTTCGCCGATGGACTTCACGTCACTGAACGTGGTCATCACCTTCATCTGGTTCAGCACGCCTCCGGAGTACGTTTCCGCGCCCATAAAGAAGCGGATGTTCATGGGAGACTCCCCTTCCGTGAGAACGGCTTTCTGAACGCCCCACTGAGTTTCCCACTTTTTGAGCAGCAGGTCTCTCGTCTTGAGCGCCACGTCTACGTAAGTGAACGCAGTGTCGTCTTCATTCTCGGCGGCAAACTCCGGCTTGGAGTCGAAGTACGTCTTCTGGACCGCGTCGCCTATCTGCTGATGCTTGATGACCATCTCGTACTGAACGCCGCCCTTGTTCATCTGCCTGCGGTAGAAGTAGCGGTAGGTGAACTCGAAATAGATCGAATAGAAAGGAAGGCTCCTGACGCCGGGGTTGCCGATCTTGAGCTCGGCGTTGGTCTCGCCGGTGTCTATGAAGGACGTCAGCATATATTCGTTGTCAACGATGCCGTACGCTCCCATCGTAAGCTTTTCGTTACTGTAGTCGGGAGAATCCAGCACGTCGAAGGTGGCGTCGATACCGTATATCTTCTTGGAATATTCGTTGTAGTTGGATACGCGGGCAACGTCGAAATACGTGAGCGCGCCGGATCCGTCGGGGCTGACGAAGTAGCCGGTCTCGCCGTCTCTGTGGGCGCCGAGGTAAGGCAGCACGGACAGAGCGCAGAGGAACGGACGTCTGTCGTCTTCCTCCCACTCCAGCGTCTCTCTCTCGTCAATGGCGTTGAACGGGATCTTGTAAACGAGGGCGTTGTCCTCGATGGTGATCTCCACCGTGAAGCTCAGGTCGAGGTCGCCAACGTCGTACACCAGCTGCACGCCGTTGTCGATGAAGTAGACCGTCTTCGTGAGTTCGGTCATCTGGTTGATGCCCTTGGTGAAACCGCCTTCGAGACCGGATTTAGTGTATTCGATGAAAACGGGAGAAGTGAGTATCTGGCCGGTCTCGGAGCTCTTTCTGTAAAGGGAAAGGTCCGAAGCCAGCTCGTTCCCGTTCTCGTCTACCGCGCCGTCGTAAATAGGCTCGGGATAGCTTCTGAACACGCGTCCGGTGGAAAGGTCCTGGATGATGAACAGGTCGTCCCTGGGAGAGTAGCCCAGGCGGAGCTTTCCGTTGTCGGCGAATATTGTCATACCTGCGTCGGAGAGCAGCTGTCCGTTGATGCCTTTCGTCTTGTCGACGGGAGCGGCGTCCGATTTAGAGAACGACGAAGTGTCAAACTTGATGTTCTTGTCGTTGCCGAAGGCGGCTTTTACCAGCACGAAGACGACGATCAGAACGATCAACAAAGGTATGACGATCTTCAGCACAGTGCGCCAGGAAAACTTCTTATCCACCTTGTCGAACTTGCGCTGCAGCTTTCTTGCGGCCTTTTCTTCCGCAGTTTCGGGTACAGCCGCCGCTTTGACCTTTTTCTCTTTCTTATCAGACAAGGTAACTCAACTCCTTTCCGAACTGCGTAATGAAGTCGAACAGCTGATTTGCCAGACCGTAAACGATCATGAACAGCAGCACGACCAGTGCCACGCCTACCAGAGTGATGAACGTGACTATTACCGCCTTTACGGGGTGGAAGCCGTGGATCGACTTGATGCACAGGTAGACAAGCAGTCCTACCCATACGTAGATCAGCGTGTGGATCAGGTTGTACAGCGACATCTCGTCGTTGGTGAGGACGTTGGTGAGAAGCGCCAGAGGAAGGGAGAACAGCACCAGCGGAATGTGGCAGTAGGCGCCGCCGATGAACACGTCTCTTACGCGGCCTTCACCGTACATTATGGTGGTCACGCCGTAGTTGACGGTGCACACCACGAGCCAGGGAAGCAGCGCGGTCAGGATGATCTGCATGGGCCTGATGAACTCTCTCGGAGTACCTCCCCTGTAGATGAAGCCGACGGCGTATTCGGAAGCCACCGCGATGATCACCCAGAGCACCATTATTATGATCATATCGGCGTAGGAGCCTTTATTCTCGTAACGGATGCCCTCGAAGGAATCGATGGGATGGGCGAGCACGTTCTTGATGCGGCCCCAGAAATCCTTGACCGGAGTCAGGAAATTCTTCTTCTCCGGTGGCGGACCGTACTTTCTCCTTCTGGCCTGCTTGATGCTTATCCAGACGATCCAGAGGACGACCACGCCTACCAGCACCGACGCTATGATCGGGAAGTTCTGGCGCAGGAATTCCGCGCGGATCTCTTTATACGCCTGGGATGCCAGGGCGGCGTCCTCGGCCTCGTAGAAGTACTCTATAGCCTCTTTATATTCCTCTTCCCTCATATGGATGGTACCCATGTTCTTAAGGGCGAGGTTGTAGTAGCTGTCTCTGTCCAGAACGGTCTGCCACAGCGGGAAGGCGTCCTGGTATTTGCCACGGGCGTACATCTCGTTTGCCGCGTGGATCTGGTCTGCGAACTCTGTGGTCTGGAACACGGTGATGGTTCCGGAACCTTTGTTCAGCACGTACACGCGGCCCTGGCTGTCCACTTCGAGGCCGGCGGGAAGCGAGAGCTGTCCGTAGCCGGTGCCGTTGGTGGAGAAGGCGAAGAGGTTGATGCCGTTCTGGTCGTATTCGTAGATACGGCCGTACTGCTGGTCCACGATCAGCATGTTGTTCAGGTTGTCAACGGACACGTCGCAAAAGTTCTGGGCCGTGGAGGCGCCGTAGGACGTGGAGATGTACATGTCGCGGAAATCGTATCCCGAGTACACGACGTCGGAACCGCCGGCGTTGATCTTACGCACCTGAGGCGGCGTTGCCGTAGTTGTGGTTGCGTAGATGTAGCCGTCGGAGCTGGCGTAGATGTTGTTGAAGGAGTAAGGCAGCGTAACGACGGTTCCCAGGCGGTCTTCCCTGTCCCAGAGAAGCCTGGCAACGGATTCCCAGAAAGTCAGGGAGACTTTGTTGGCGCCGAAGTACTGCCTGAACGTTCCGTCTCCGTCAAGCATCAGTATACCGTTGGAGTCGGAGGAGTTGGCAACGTAGATATATCCTCTCGTGTCCTTCGTGACTTTCAGCGGCATGTAGTTGAATTCCGAAGAAAGGATCGAGCTGGAAGGAGGCGCGTAGGAATATTTGAAGTAGCCGTACTTGGTGAACTCCACCAGCCTGTTGTTGCCCGTGTCGGCCACGAGGATCGTGCCGTCGGCGTCGACGTAGATGCCCTTGGGAGTCTTGAGGCCCGACATATCTCCGGAGGCGTAGGTGGCGTCGCCCTTAATGATGTTCTTAAGGGTGTAGTTGCCGTTCTCGTCCATGGGATTGATGATGACGATGCGGTCATTGGCCGTGTCGGCCACGTAGATCACGTCGTTGTCGTCAATGAATATGTCCTCGGGGCTGGCCAGGCGGCCTTCTTCAGTGGTCTTGAAGTCTATGACCGTCACGACCTCGTAAGGCGCGGGGATAGAATATGCGCCGTTGTCGCCCAGGTAGTAGCTGGCATAGGGTTCCTTCGCGTCGGCCGTGAAGCCGCAGGAAAGCACCAGGCTCGCCAGCATCGTCAGGATCAGCAGTTTTAAAAGTTTTCGCTTCATTGTCCGCCTCCTTATTTAATACCCGAGTGTGCCATCGTATCCATGACCCGGCTCTGCTGGATCACGAATATGATGATGCTGGGGAATGTCATTATAAGAGCCGTAACGCCTGCCACACCCTGACGGGCGATGCCGCCGCCGATGGTGGACATGAAGAATCCCAGCGAACGGAGCTGCTCTTTATAAATGTACGTGGTGGAGGTTCCGGACTCGTTCCAGATACCGCCGAAGCACAGGATTATGATGGTGGCCTGGGCGTTCTTCAGAAGCGGCAGCGCTATCTTCTGGTACAGCTGCCATTCGGAGGCGCCGTCGATCTTGCCCGCTTCGAATATCTCGTTGGGCACCTGGTCCATGAACTGCTTCATAAGGAACAGTGCCGTGGAGTTGGCCAGGCCGGGTATCACGAACACGAGGTACGTATTGTCCAGGTGCAGGCCGGTGATGATCAGGTACAGAGGGATTCCGGCCGCAGACGCGATGAACATCAGCGAGAAGGTGACCATCTTGAACAGGAAGTTCTTGCCCGGGAACGTGTGCTTGGACAGCGGATAGCAGGCCATCGTATTGACCCATACCAGGAAGAACAGGTACGCCACGGTTATCAGCACCGTATTGAACAGGTAACGGGTGAAGGGCACCAGGCTGTTCGCGGTGACCTGGGACAGCATCTTGAAGTTGTCGAAGGTCGGATTGCTTACGAAGAAGCGCGGAGGATAAAGGAACAGTTCCTCGGGAGGCTTGAACGCCGTACACACCAGATAAACCAGAGGCAGCATCGAAACAAGACCTGCGAGAGTCAGCAGCACGACGATAACCCGTCCGCCGTAGTCCGTACGTTTTTTCGCTCTCTTTAAATAATCAACGTCAACTTGATCTACTCTCAGCATGTGTCTCACCCCTTATCAGAAAGAATCTTGAATGCGGCACGGCCGAGTCCGAAGATCAGCAGTGACAGTACAACGGCAATGGCCGAGGCGTAACCTACCTCGAACCTGGTGCCTGAATAGTCGCTCAGGTGGAGCATGACCGTAAGACCCGCGTCCTCGGGAGTGGGGTGTCCGGCCAGCGTACCGCCTACCGAAAGCGCGCCGGTGATCTGAAGCACGGCGGCGAACAGCAGCTGAGGCATCGTCTGGGGAATGTCGACGTACAGGAGGCGCTGGAATCTGGACGTTACTCCGTCGACCGCCGCTGCGTCGTACAGTTCCTTGTCAACGTTTGTGAAACCTGCAACGAAGGAAAGGAATCCGGTACCCAGCGAAGACCAGAGGGCAACGATGATACCGACAGGCATTATCAGGTTGACGTTCTGTGTCCACTGCACCGGCTCGGAAACGATGTTCAGGTTCAGCAGCAGGGAGTTCAGATAGCCCGTGCTGTCGTTGGAGAACATGACCGCCCACACGACTGACATCGCTATGGCGCTGGTCAGCGAAGGAGCGTAGAAAGCCAGCGTGTACAGAGGCCTGATCTTGCTCGGCACCTGGTTGATGAACCAGGCGAAGAAGTAGGAGGCGATGTACGCGGTGGGGCCAACGATGATAGCGTAGTACAGCGTGTTGCTGAAGGCCTTTAAGAACAGCGAGTCGTCGACGAACAGATATCTGTAGTTCTGCCATCCCGTGAAGATGGGATCTTCCAGGATGTTCCAGTAGCAGAAGCTCAGCGCCAGGGACGCCACCAGCGGCGCCAGCGAGAAAACGATGAACAGGATGAAGAACGGGGCGATCAGGCCGTAGGACATCTTATGAGTCCATATCTCGTGCATTGTGAACCCGAACCGTTTTTCAACGTTGAACAGACGTTTCTTGGGCTGAGCGGGAGTTCCGCCTTTTTCGGCGACTTCTTTTGAAGAAGTTTTTTTACTCATTTTTCTTCTCCTCTCCCCTCTTAAGGCGTAACGACTTCGCGGAGCACGGATCCGCCTTCGGGGACCTTGTACTCTTTCTGTTTACGCTTCATTTCTTTATTGATCTCTTTAATGGCGTCCTCGAGGGCCACGCGGGCGTTCTTGCCCTGGAGCACCGTCTGGTTGAGAGCGGTGACCAGGTAACGGCTGGTATAGTAACCGCCGAGGGTGCTGGGAGATTCTTTAAGCCATTCCCACTGAGCGTATATGACGTCCAGCTCGTCCTGGGTATAGGGAAGCGTTCCCACGGCGTTTTTGTTGGCGGGGTTCCATCTGGAAGCCACGCCGAAGGTAGCCTCTACTTCCCTTCCGTACTCGGCCTGTACCGCGTCGGAAGACCACCACTGGATGAACTGCCATGCTTCCTGGGGATGCTTGGTGCTGCTTATGATGATGTTGCAGGATCCTGCGCCGCCGTTGGACCTGTCGACCACTATTTCGCCTTCATCGTTCATGACCGTATGTCCGGGAACGGGAAGGATATCCCATTTGCCGTTAAGTTCGGGAGCGGAATATTTGAGCTTGCAGTAGAAGCCCATATCGCCGATGCCCAGAGGCATCTCGCCATTCTTGAATCTCATATAGAAGTCGGCGGCGTAGATGAAGTTGTACTGGAGATACAGGTCCGCGTATTCCACGAACGCGTCGTATGCGGCCTCGGTGTTCAGCCTCGAAGTAAGGCCGTCTTCGTCGTAGAAGGTGCCTCCGTGCTGATAAAGGAACGGAGTGTAGTTGCCTACGCCGTAGGGGAAGTAGAAGCTGTATCCGTCTTTAGTAAGGATGGGGACCAGGTTGTAGACGTCTTCCCAGGTATCCGGGGGCTCCACGTCAAGTTCTTCCAGGATATCGGTCCTGTAGAACAGCGCGGCCCAGTTCTGGGTCTCGGGGAATCCGTAATAATGGCCCTGGTACAGATAAGGCACCAGCTCTTCCCTGTAGAAGGACTGCTCGATCAGGTCGTCGAAGCCGAGGACCTGGGTGCCGTTGTCCAGCGTGTATGTCTCGTTGAACTGGTCGAGAGGAAGCAGCGCGCCTCTTACGGAGAACTCGAAAGGAATGCCGGCGCCGATGGCAACCGCAAGGTCGGGAGCCGTTCCGGCAACGTATCTGGTCATTATAAGGCCCTCGGAGCCGTTGACCATGTTAACGTTCACTTTCACGCCGTAATCGGGAGTGAACTGCTCGGACACCAGGTTTCTGAGGATGTCAACGTATTCACGGCCGCGGGAGATGTACACCTCGATGCTGACCATGTCTTTAGTGGATTTCTCTCTCTGTCCCACGGAGGAGTAGTCCTTGATGAACGTATCCTTGAATCTTATGAATCCTACGTAGAAATTCTGCCATGCGTTGCTGCGGGCGTTCTTGTACTTGTATCCCTGCTCGGAAAGCTCCATGTAGTCCATCGTGATGGCCTGTTCGCGGATGGATACCATGGTGTTGCTCAGACCGGTAAGGGCGCTGTTGATATCGTTCAGCAGAAGCGGGACTTTTTCCATATCATCGTCCATCTTCTTGAACAGCTCGAGGGCCACCTTAACGGCGGAACCGTAGGAAGGCTGCTTGCCGCCGTTGTAGATGGATATCTCCTCGTAGCACTGCTTGAACAGTTCCACGTAGGTGTGAAGGTCGTCCTGAAGGTCGGGAATGTTTTTTTCAAGGTCCCAGTCGCGGTTGCGGTCCACGACGTATCCGCCGGTAGAACTTCTGGTAGAGGAAGTGATCTTGGCTACCTGGTTGATGAGGGAGGTGATGGAGTCCATCGCCTCTTCGATGCGGTAGTAGGTATGCCTCAGGGGACCGATCTTGTTGGTGATGGAGACCGTGTGCTCGCCTTTGGTGAAGTAGAACAGGTATGGCTCGTTGTTCTCGTTCTTAAGAGCGTCTCCGATCCAGCCGTCCGCGTAGGGGAAGCAGTATTCGTTCATCTCCGCGAAGGGGATCTTTCCGTCGAACCTGATGTCTTTATAGGAAGCCACGTTGGTGGTGATTGACATATACCGGAATCCTACCTGGTACCATCCGTCTTCGGGGACCTCGAAAGTCCACTGAACGGAGTCGCCGCCGGTGTTCCAGCGCTCGCCGCCGAACACGTTGTAGCGGGTCACCTTATAGGAAGCGGGAGAAGAACGGTAGTCGTTGTCGTACTCCATCCTGATACTGACGCTGGAAGTATGTTCCGGGACCTCCATCTCCATCCTGATCACGCTGCCCGTGTACTTGTTGGAAGCGCCGCCGTTGGCCGCCACGTACTGTTCGTAGCTCTGCACGGTCTTGGGAGCCGTGAATCTGATGGCTCCGATGGCTCCGGGCTGGTTGTAGAAGTGCATCGTGATCTTTCTCACGCCCTGCTTCATATACATTTTGTAATCGGACTTGTATACGCCTTCGGGGTTCGACATGGTGACGTTCTGCCAGCCGACGATCTCCTGGGACTTGGGACGGATCTGGTTTCCGGAAATGTCGAGGTTCTCGGAGATCTCGGTATTGTAGAAGCCGTACATCCTCTTAAGATTCATATTGCTGGCGTTCTTAAAAGGAAGTTTGTTATCGATGGTGATCCCGACGTACATGTCCGAATCCTTGGCCTTCAGCATGAGATAGTCAAGGTTCAGGGAGTACATGCCGGACACGGGGACGTCCACCGTAAACGTCACGTAGCAGCCGTCGGCCGAAGAATAGATGGCGCCCGGGAACGCGGAACTGTCGACCACGACTTCTGAAGAAGTGTTGTAGTCGTAATAGCTCACGGCCCCGGAGGAAGCTTCGTATTCGGAGAGCCTGACCAGTTCGCTGCCTTCCGCGGCAACGATGCTGTTCATGTCGATGACGATGTCCTCGCCGGTGTAGTCGGTATAACCCTTCTGCTTATACTTGGTCAATACTTTGCCGTATTCAAGCAGGCTGTTATCCAGGCGGTTCTCGGTGGTCAGGAACGGATTGAACTCCATCTCGTCGTAATTATCCACCTTAAACTGACTGGCACCGACCTTCCGGTTCCCGTAAGATATGATGATAACTACGGCGAGGACCACAATGACCGCGAGGATGATTGAGATGCGAATGATCTTTTTCTTTTTCTTGTTCATACGCCAGGCCTTCCCGCAAAAACTGAATAAAATGCACGCAACAAAGATCGTGAGCCAGAGGCCCGCGATTAATTATGCACTATTAACAAATTTATTATACTTTTTTTGTGTGTAGGTGTCAATAACTCCCTCAATTTTTTTGTCTTTCTTCTGTCTGAGCCGTGTGGAATTCGTGTCGGGATTGTGTTATACTTTAAGCGTATTTTTAATCACCCCTGACGGAGGTAGCAAATAATGAACTACGAGAAGGAACTCAGAGAAAACTGCCTGGAGTACGGAAGTCTCCCCTTCTGGAGCTGGAACGACCGTCTGGAGCCCGAGCGGCTCCGGGCTCAGATAAGAGATATGCACGATCTGGGCATGAACGGTTTCTTTATGCACGCCAGAAGCGGCCTTGAGACCGATTATCTCAGCGACGAGTGGTACGACGCCATTAAGGTGTGCATCGACGAGGCGAAGAAGTACGGCATGGAGCCCTGGTCGTACGACGAGAACGGCTGGCCCAGCGGGTTCGCGGGAGGAAAGCTCCTTGACGATCCGTACAATCACGCAAAGTTTCTGAAGGGTGAGGCGCGAGGCGCCTTCGATCCCGAAGCGATGGCGGTGTACGTCGTTGACGGAGGTATGTCGAGAAAGGTCGAAGGGGCCGTTGACGGAGCGAATGAATATTTTTGCGTGTACAAACACAGCGACACCTCCTACGTCGACACGCTGAACGACGTTGTCACCCGGAAGTTCATCAAAGAGACCCACGAGGATTACAAGAACAGGCTGGGCGCGGATTTCGGAGGCGCGATGCCGGGATTTTTCACCGACGAGCCTCAGTATTTCAGATACGCCACGCCCTGGTCGGACACTCTGCCGGAACTGTTTAAGAACGAGTACGGATACGACGTGTACAGCGCCCTGGACGCCATGTTCATCGATTTCGAAGGAGCTCAGGAGTTCCGGTACGACTACTGGCGCCTGATCCACAACCTGTTTATCAAGAATTTCATAAAAGTCATATACGACTGGTGCGAGGAGAACGGCTGCAGGCTCACGGGCCACGCGGTGGAAGAGACTACGCTGGCGGGCCAGATGTGGAGCGCCGGCGCAGTGATGCCTTTCTATGAGTACGAGCACATTCCCGGAATGGACCACCTGGGCAGAAACGTTGACCAGGGCATAGCTTCCAGGCAGCTGGGTTCCGCGGCGGCGCAGCTGGGCAAGAAAAAAGTGCTTTCGGAGATGTTCGGCTGCTGCGGCTGGGACGTCTCTCCGCTGGAACTTAAAAAGATCGCGGAATCCCAGTACGTTGCCGGCGTCAATATCATGTGCCAGCATCTCTATCCCTATTCCGAGCGCGGCCAGAGAAAGCGGGACTATCCCGCGCACTACTCTCAGCATCTCCCCTGGCAGAAACAGATGAAGCATTTCGACGAATACTTCAACAGGCTGGGCTACACGCTGTCCCGGGGCAGCGAGACCGCGCCGGTGCTCGTGATCCATCCCATCCATTCGGCGCGCCTGAATTACAAGAGAGATATCGACGGGCCTACGGTGGCGGAACTGGAAGAGTCGCTCCGCAGAGTTGCCGGAGAACTGTACGACAGGCATATCGGATTCCATTTCGGAGACGAGGACCTGATGGCCAGGTACGGCAGCGTTGACGGCGCGTCCGTCACCGTCGGTGAGCAGACTTACACCGCGGTGGTATTGCCGAAGACATACACGCTCGACGCCTCTACAGTGAAGCTGCTGAAGGAATACGTTGAAAACGGAGGCAGGATACTGCTGGCTGACGGCAGGCCCGACAGGATAGACGGCCGGAAGAAGCCGGAAGAGCTGGGATTCCTCGTGTCCAACACCGATATAGACACGCTGGCGAAAGAGTCCGAACTGAGGATCTCAGCCGTGGTGCCGGGGATCCGGTCTATGCTCCGCCGCACAGAGCGTGGCCGCCTGGGCTTCGTGGTCAATCTAACCGACGAGACCATCAAAGGCGTTCGGATCGGCCTCAAGGGCGCGAAGCACCTGAACGTGCTGGATCTGGAAGAAGGCGTCTTCAGGAAGCTTGACACCGACGTGTGCGAAAAATGCGGCGCCCTCAGGGCCACCTTCGATCTGGAGCCCGGCGATTCGGTGCTGGTAACCGAATTCGAAGGCGAAACGGAATTGCCGCTGCCCAAGGCCGGTGAAAAGATCGTATTCGAGAAGCCTTTCAAGGCGGTGGAGATCCCCGGAAACATGATGCCGCTGGATCATTGCCGCCTGTCCTACAACGGAGTGGATTTCGAAGAGAACCGCCCCATCGAGCTCGTCAGGGACATACTGTACCGCACGCGCTACGCCGGAGACCTGTGGCTGAAATTCGAATTCGACGTGAAGGAAGTGCCGGAAGAACTGAATCTGGCCGTGGAGCCTATGAACATCCGGGGCCTGTACGTGAACGGCCACGAGATCACGGCCCAGGGCAAGGGCTGGTTCGACCCCTCGTTCCTCACCGCTCCCCTCACCTCCTATATAGTTCCCGGCGTCAACGACGTTACGGTGAAGGTGGATTATTTCCAGCGGGATTACGTTTATTACGTGCTCTACGGAGGCGTTTCCGAATCGCTCCGCAACTGCCTGCTCTTCGACACGGAGATCGAGACCGTGTACCTGTACGGCAGGTTCGGCGTCGACACCTCTGAAGGTGCCTTCGAGAACAGCGTGCGGCACTCGGTGATATACACCGGACCTCTCAGTATCGTGCGCTCGCCCGAGTCCGTTGATATGGGCGACCTGGTCCGTTCCGGTTACCCCTTCTTCGCCGGCAGCGTCACTTTCGAGACGACGCTGGACTACAAGGCGGGAGATCCGGACGAATTGAAGCTTTCAGGCAGATATTCCGTGGCGGAGATATACGTCAACGGTGAATACGTTAAGGCGCTGATGTTCCGCGACCATATGAATCTGGGCGGCTTCCTGAAGGAAGGCGTCAACAGGATCACCGTCCGCCTCTTCAATTCCAACCGCAACCTCATGGGTCCCCACCACGGGCCCGATCCCGAGCCCTGGGCCGTGGGTCCGGTCAATTTCTCCTACGAGAAGCAGTGGTCCGCGGACAATAAATGCGGCTGGTATTTCGAGCGCTACGCTCTGGTGAACTTCGGCGCGAAATAAACGCTCCCTCGCCGGCCCGGCCGTTCGGTCCGGTCGATAAAAAAAACACCGCCGGGGCGCCCCTGATCCGGGCCGCCTCGGCGGTACTTTTTATTCTGATCCTCAGCGTCTGAGGCAGCAGGCTCGGCTTATTCCTTCGTCTCGAGCCTCTTGTTGATGGCCTCTATCAGCTTGTCCGCGTCGATACCGTGTACGGCGCAGGCGTCTTCGATGCTCTCGCCTCTGGCGGCCATGCATCCCACGCAGTGCATACCGGCGTTCATAAGCACTTCCGCCACGCTGCGGTCCATTTCCAAAAGTTCGATGATCAGCATATCTTTCGTCGCTTTCATTGTCGTTCTCCTTTCGATCCTTCTTCACCGGCGCTGTTGTCGTTAACTTTCGTCAGCGCTGTCTTCAAATCCTTCTTCACCGGCGCCATTGCCGTTAACTCTCGTCGGCGCCTTCTTTCGATACTTCTTCTTCACCGGCGCCGCTGCCCTTAACTTTTGCCAGTGCGGCCTCCGATTTTTTCTTCTTTTTGACCTTCCTCACCACATACAGCGTCGCCAGCGCTATGACGGTGAGTCCGATCACCAGAAAGTTCACTACGCGTATGATCGTATAGTTCCTTAAAGACTTCTGTTCCTTCTCCCCCAGTTCCACCACGAAGTTCACGTCGGTGGATTTGGAATAGCCGTCCTTGGTGTAGTTGAACATGTAGCCCCGCAGATGAGACTCGTAGCTCAATACGTTGTCCCCGCCTTCGGAGGCGTCCGGATAACGGTAGTAGAATATCTGCATAAACTCCGGAGCCAGTTTCAGCGTTGACCGGACGGCGTCGAGAAGGTCGTAGGACAGATTTTTGTATTCTCCGAAGGTCAGCCGCTCTCCGGTGAGGGTGGCTTCGATATCCAGCGTGTTTCCGTATTTTTCCAGCATCTCGGCGGGAGCCAGGCCCGCGTCTTCCAGGGGCACCCGTATCTTCGCCGCCAGCGTCCAGGAAGCGCCTTTTTCGGCCTCGTCCCAGCGGGAGCTCAGATAATCCGACAGGTAGTCCTCCACAGCCTGTCCGGCACCGGGATCGCACATGAATTCGGCGTAGTAGCCGTCGTACCGCACCCTGAAATTCTTGGAGGCCATCCGGAAAGAGCCCTTTTGGCAGGAGCACTCGTACTCGTACACGCCCCGGGCTTTGTCGTAGCCTGTAAATTCCACGTTAAACTTTCCGGCTTCTTTTCCGTAACGGCTCCGAAGGTAGGAAGTTACGGTGATCCTGTCGATGAACTCGCCTCCCCTGCTGCCGGAGATCTCCAGATACAGCACGAAGGAAACTGCCACAACAAGCAGCAGAAGGACGATCAGAACCACACGCACGGTGCGCTTCTTCCTGTCCCTCCGGTCAATATCGAACTCGCTGTTCAAATTTTCGGTCGCTGTCATTTCTTCAGCCGGCCGTGATGGCCGCGAAATCGGCAAGCTTCAGGCTGGCGCCGCCCACGAGACCTCCGTCAATGTCGGGCATGGAGAAGAGCTCTCTGGCGTTGTCGGCTTTTACGCTGCCGCCGTACTGGATGCGGACGCAGGAAGAAACGCGCTTGCCGTACATCTCTTTCAGTACTTTCCTGATGATGGCGCACACTTCCTCGGCCTGAGCGGAGGTGGCGGTGCGGCCTGTTCCGATCGCCCAGATGGGTTCGTAGGCGATAACGGTCTTCTTGACCTGTTCGGGGGCAACGCCCACGAAAGCGGCCTTGACCTGGAAGCGCACCAGCTCGGCGGTGAGGCCGGCGTCGCGCTGCTCTAAAGTCTCGCCTACGCAGACGATGGGCTTCAGGCCGTAACGGTAAGCGGCCTTGACTTTATTATTGACGGTCTCGTCGGTCTCGGCGAAATACTGACGGCGCTCGGAGTGACCGATGATGACGTAGGAAACGCCCATCTCCTTGAGCATAAGTCCGGAGACCTCGCCGGTGTAGGCGCCCTTTTCCTCAAAATGCATATTCTGGGCGGCGATCTTTATCCTGCTTCCTCTGGCCGCGGTGATGGCGGTGGGGATGCACACAAAGGGAACGGCGCAGACTACTTCGCTCTTTCCGCCCTTGATCTCTTTTTTAAGTTCCTTTATAAAAGCAGACGCTTCAGCCGGCGTCTTATTCATTTTCCAGTTACCCGCGATGATTTTTTTACGATTGCTCATAATTCAAATTCATTCCTTTCTTGCTGCTGCATAATGAGATCAGTTAATATCTGTCAATTTTTTCCGGGCAATGCCGGCCCGCCGGCAGTGAAGGCGCCCTTTCGGGTCTCCCGCCTGCCGGCAGGATGCGCGGACCGTGGCTGCGGTCAATTGCCGCGTCCGGTGCCCTTGCGGAATAATCGTAAATACGGATCAGTCTTTGTCTTCGAGGCAGGCAATGCCGGGAAGATCTTTGCCCTCGAGGAATTCGAGAGACGCTCCGCCGCCGGTGGAGATGTGGGTGATGGTGGACGCGAAGCCGAGCTTTTCGATAGCGGCCGCGGAATCTCCGCCTCCCACGATGGTGGTAGCGTCAGTGTGAGAAAGGGCTTCGGCCACGGCGATGGTGCCGGCGGCCAGCGCGGGATTTTCGGTAACTCCCATAGGTCCGTTCCAGACCACCGTCTTGGCGTTCTTAACGGCTTCGGAGAAGATCTTGTCGGTCTCAGGTCCGATATCCAGTCCCATCATATCGTCGGGAATGGCGTCGATGCTGACGGTGAGAGTCTCGATGGGAGCGTTGACGGGATCAGGGAAACCTGCGGTGCATACGCAGTCAACGGGTAGCAGGATCTTGACGCCTTTTTCTTCTGCCTTGGCCATCATGTCGCGGCAATAGTCGAGCTTCGTTTCGTCAACGAGGGACTTGCCCACTTTGTAGCCCTGAGCGGCCAGGAAGGTGAAGGCCATTCCGCCGCCGATGATGAGGCTGTCTGCCTTGTTCAGAAGGTTCTCGATAACTTTAAGTTTGTCGGCAACTTTGGCTCCGCCAAGGATGGTGACGAAGGGGCGGTCGGGATTCTCGAGGGCCTTGCCCATGATGCTGATCTCTTTTTCGATGAGCATGCCGGAAACGGCGGGAAGGTAGTCGGCCAGGCCGGCGGTGGTGGCGTGCGCTCTGTGAGCGGTGCCGAAAGCGTCGTTTACGAATATTTCAGCGAAGGAGGCCAGTTTTCTGGCAAATTCGGGGTCGTTCTTCTCCTCTTCGGCGTGGAAGCGGGCGTTCTCCAGCATAAGGACTTCGCCGTCTTTAAGAGCGGCGGCTTTAGCCTCTGCATCGGGACCGATGACGTCCGCGGCCTGGATCACGGGCTTGCCGAGAAGCTGGGCAAGGCGGGCGGATGCGGGAGCCATGGAATATTTGGGATTGAACTGTCCCTTCGGCCTTCCAAGATGAGAGACCAGGATCGTCTTCGCGTTATGGTCAACAAGATATTTAATGGTGGGCAGTGCGCCGACGATACGCTTGTCGTCGGTGATGTTTCCTTCTGCGTCAAAGGGAACGTTGAAATCGACGCGAACGATAACTTTCTTACCGGCGACGTCAATGTCTTCTACGCTCTTCTTGTTATACATGCTCATTCAATGCACACTCCTTGATATAGATTTTATATTTTTTATGCTTTTTTTCTGCCTTTCGCCAGCAAAAGCTTTCGACGCCAGGCAGTTTTTTATTATACATCAACATTTGCCCTGCGTCAAGCAGAAAAAGCCCTTCCAAAACGCAAAAAATTGCCCTTCTTTATGCAGGATCCGTCAGGACCGGCCATCCCGGAAGGGCGCAAAAAAACAGAGGGCGGATCCTCGGATCGCGCCCTCTGTTTCGGTCATCTCATATCGACCTTTTCAGGAAGATATCAGAAAGCTCTCTTCTTGGAGAAAACAACGACTGCGCCCAAAGCGAGAACAGCGATGACGGCGAACATAGCCACGGTCATATCGCCGGTCTGAGGCTGGGTCTCCTGAGTAGCAGGAACGTCGGTGTCTGCAGGGTTGGCAACGAAGAAATCTCCATCAACGGCCTCGGCGGTGAAAACCAGGTTGAAGCCATCTCCGGCATACTTGAAGTTATCCGCGTTGGGATTGTCGATCTTCGGAAGAACGAAATAAGGATTCTTGGCAGCGCCGTCGAATTCCTCAGTGTACTCAGAGTTGGTGAGGACGAACTTCAGAACGTAGGTGCCTGCGGCCATTCCGTCGCCAAGGTCGAGTGAAACAACAGCTCCGACGCCTAAGTCGCCGTCAGTAGTTACGGTCATAGACTTTACGGGAGCCTGAGCCAGAGTGTTTTCTACGTTGTAAGCGAATTCATAGAGTTCGATGCTCCAGTCGGCTTTAGGACCGGTCTTGGTATCGGGGTTGGAAGCCCAGTACTGACCGAGAGTGATCGCTTTGAAAGCGCCGGCAGTGGTGAATTCAATGTAGGTAGAAGTGTTTTTCTTGTCGACCCAGGTGCCGATAGCGCCGCCGCCGTTGTCAAGGATGGCAACGTCGCTGAACGTAGCAGCGCCGGACTCGTCGGCTTTTCCGCCGTTGACCTTTACGATCCAGATAACGTGCTCTTCTTCGGCAGTCTTAGCGATAGCTTCAACATCGTATCCGCCTTCGGTGATGGGAACCATGATCGCCATTCTGGTGGTGGTTCCGGTCTCGCCCGCGATACTTGCGCCGGCGCCGATAACGTCAGAACCGGTCTCAGCAAAGAAAGTCTCGCTGTAAACGATATCTCCGCCGTTGATCCTGTAGCCGAGAGCCTCGATCGGATCGGAGCAGGAAACCCAGCCCCATACGCGAAGTTCTTTGCCTACGTCGCCGGTAAGATCTACGGAAGTAGTCTCGGGGTTGCCGCCGAAGCTGGCTCTGTCAGCGCCGTCAACAGTAAGCTGGTCACGAGAAACGTGCCATTTCGTCTCAGCAAAGGAGTTAACCGCAAAAAGCGAAAGAACTAACGCTGTTGCAAGAACGATAGCCAATAACTTTTTCATAAAAAAACCTCCCAGTTTTTTTGTATGCCGCTTTTGCGGCTATATTCTGTATTATTATATTGCATCCGAAACGGCAAGTCAACACCGATTTCGTTATATTTACGCTTTTTTTGTGCTTTCGCGCTTTTGGCGCGTATAAAAATATATCACACACGTCACGCGCCGCGCATTCCGGCCGCGCATTTTCTCCTTGACATCCCGCCGCCCGCTGTGCTATCATTCCGACCGGGCAAACGAAAAAGCCCATTTTTTCGCGGGTGTAGTTCAATGGCAGAATTCCAGCTTCCCAAGCTGACTACGGGGGTTCGATTCCCCTCACCCGCTTTTTTTATGCCCTTCGGGCAACGATGCGTGCTTCGCACATAATGCTTGCCATGTCGGGCAAATGATGAGTGCGCTGCACATGATGTTGCCTACGGCAATGATGCTTGCCCTGACGGGCAAATGATGACGTTCGCTTCGCTCACTAATACAGTGGAATATAATTATTCCTCAATTAGTCTCGCAGAGACGTCATCATCAGCCCCGCAAGGGGCGACATCATTCCATCATCAGCCCCGCAAGGGGCGACATCATTTTGCGAAGTCATAAAGCCCTTTTCGGGCATAAAAAAAGCTCTTAACCGGAGTCGGACCGGTGACCTCATCCTTACCAAGGATGCGCTCTACCTACTGAGCTATAAGAGCAAAAACGGGCGCGCTTTTCAGTTGCGCGCCACGTATTATACAGTGCCCCCGAAGCTTTGTCAACCGCTTTTTTCAGGCTTTTTGGCTTTTTTTGAAAACGTTTTTTGAAGAAGCTCCGGGCGCCTCTCAGGCTTTAAGCCTCGCTTTTAGCCGCTAACGGTCAGGGCGCGACGTACAGTATCATTATCTTGCCCACCGTGCTGTCCATAAACGCGTACTCGTCGCTCCAGCCGGGGCCTCCGGTGCAGAACGAATCGGGGCCCGTGGCTCCGGGATCCGCGGGAAGCTGGTGAAGCGGCCCGAAGAGGTTCTTGCGGCTGGGCACGAAGGTGACGTTGATCTGCCTGCCTTCATTGACCCAGTCGGTGACGTCCGCTGAGTAAGGGCTCCAGCCCAGCACTTTTTTGTCGGGAGCGTTGATATCTTCGGAAGCGGTGACCTTGACCAGGCTGCCCACGTATTCGGGCACGCGGACGATCACTCTGTCGCCGTTTTCGGGTTTCTTGATCTTGCCGAGCTTATAAGTGAGAGCGCCGGTGTAGAAAGGCATATTGTACTCTTTGAGGTTCTTGTAGCCGATCCTGGCGGGCAGCGTCGTCAGCACGTTCATATCCCAGGAGGCCTTGACGCCGAACTCGCCGTAGAGGTATACCGCCTCGATGTTGGTGGTGCGCATGAAGTCGGTGCTCATCGTGAGCACGTTCTCGCCTTCTTTCACGACGCCGGCGGGTATCTTAAGCACCTGGAGGCAGTTGTCGATCCAGAAGCCGTCCTCCGGCTTATGGGTAAGTTTCTTTCCGTTGAGCTTCACTTCCCACTTTTCGGGGCGCTCCAGAGCGAGTTTCAGTTCTCCTTCCGGAACGGTCTCGGCGCCGAACCGGAACTTCAGATCCACCTTGCCGTATTTTTCCGTGTAGTGCAGTTTGGCGTACCAGGGCTGGAGCATTCCGCCGCCTCTGTGTTCGATGCCCACGAGATCCCGGACGGCGCGGTCAACTTTGAGTATCTCTTTGGCCGGCTGCCACTTGCCGCCGCCCAGGCGGTATTCTGCTTTGTCCAGCACCAGCACGTTGGGCTCGTCCATCTTATAGGAGAAAGAAGGCCCCGCGGTCTTGATGTAGACTACCTTGCCGTTTTCAGGCTTGAGAGGCAGGTTTGCCGCGTCGGGAGAGAGCACGAATATATGCTCACCGCCGGGCAGGAGCTCGAAGGGGATCGTGAACAGGCTGCCGGAGCGCTTGTGTGCCACCTTGTATCTGGCGCCGTCGGAAAGGACCCACTCCTGGGCGCTGACGCGGCCTTTAAGCACGCCTTCGTTGTCCCGGATCCTGAGGGTCAGGCCGTCGATCTTATTGACGCCGTCGGAATTGATGAGGGCAACGTAGAGGTTGCCGTTGTCCGGATCGAATCTGGCCTGGACAAGCACGCGCCCTTCTTCTTGCCCGTCACGGAGCACCTGTGTGTCGATCCCGATGCCGCCTCTGAGCGCCGCGGCAATCTCGTCTCCGTCGAAACCTGTCCTGACCGCCTTCGCCGCCAGTTCCGCCGCCTTCTTCGAAGGTTCTGCGTCAATATATTCCGGCGCCTCTCCCGCGAATATCAGCTTTCCACCCTTGTCCGCCAACTTCTTAAGCAGCTTGTATGTGGAAGAACGCATAGTCTCCGCGCCGCCCACGACAACTGAGCGGTACACGGCCCTGCCGACGCGCAGCACCGTCTTTCCGCCGGAAGTCTCCACTTTGGCCAGCCTGCTCATCATCTCCTCGTCGCCGTAGTCGAAATCGATATGGCGCTGCTGGAGCATATAGAACATTTTGCGGTAATTCTCCTCGATCCTGTTTACGTCCGGATCCACGGAGCTGATCCAGCGGGCCCAGCCCATATGGATGCGGCTCCAGACCGACTCGATAGGGTTCAGCACCAGCACGTCGCAGGCAGGCCTGCCCTGGCGCATCACGTAGCCGAACCTGGCGAAATAGGTCTCCACCGCGTTGTAGTCTTTGTAGTACGAAGCCTGGTGCAGTATGCTGGCGGGATAGTCTCTCTTGCTCTCCCCTTCCATGGTGTACCAGGAAAGGTGCGGGCAGCGGAGATTGATGCCGTAGAGCGCCTGCCAGTCTCCCACCAGCTTGTGGCCTTTAAAGTTGAACTGCCAGCCGGTGCAGCCGTAGAGTTCGGAAAGCCTCCAGTCCTTGCCCAGCTGGCGGCAGGAAGATTCGAGCTGCTTCGCGGCCCAGTAGCACCTGTTGCCGCCGGTGAGTATGTCGATGCCGGGATAGCCCATGTGCTCGTAGAATCTCATCAACGACCCGTTGGGCACGGTCTGGTTGGACAGCGAATCTTCGTGGAGCACGTGGCCCGTGAAGATTATGCCGTTGTCCTCGCACCATTTGTTGATGGGCGCGGCAAAACGCTCCAGGAACAGCGCGTTGGCCAGGTCGACGATATCGTGCTTCACCGGCCACACTTTCCGGCCGTCTTTAAAGTAGAAAATCTCGGGCAATATCGCTCTGGCGCTGTACCCGTACCGTTTCTCGAACTCCTGGAACAGATCATCCGTGTAGCAAAGGCTGCAGGTGCGTTTGCCGTCCCGCTCGGAGAAATTGTCCAGCATATGGCCCCTGTGAGGCTCGTCGGTGAATATGCCCTTTATAGACCTGCCCAGCCTGTCTCCGCAGCGCTTTTTATATTCTTCGTGAGTCAGCTCGATGAATTTCATCGTGGCCTTGAGGCTCATGGTGTCGATGTAGGTGGTGCCGTTGTAGCCGCTGGAAGGAGCGTCCGGCACTACGGTGAACCGCATCACTTTGTAACCTTCGGCAGGCGCGGGCTTCTCGCCCTTTTTAAGCTCCCTGTAATCGAACAGGTCCCAGCCTTCCACCCTGCCGTAGAACACTGCCAGATCGGCGGGATCGGGAACGTACTGTTCCGGAGATATCTCGGTCAATACCAGGGACTTCATCCTGTATTGCGGGTCTACCGTGACCTTGCCCCCGGCGGATCCGCTGGGCCACCGGTCTTCGTCGTACAGCCAGGCCTCCAGCCCCTGCTTCTCTCCCTCGTCGGCAACGGCGTTTATCATGTCGAACCAGTCGTCGCCCAGGTATTCGGTGATGAGTCCCGCCCGGGAGTGCATGAAATATCCCCCGAAGCCCATCTCTTTCATCACTCCGACCTGCCTGATCAGTTCGTCCTTCTCAAGCTCTCCGTTCCACGACCAGAAAGGTTTTCCGCGGTATTCCGCACCCGGTTCCTGAAAGCCCTCAAGCAATTTTTTGCCGTTCATACACGTCCTCCTGTTTTAAATTCGGTCAGCTGTTTCCAGCAGTTTTATATATCTTTCGTTAAAACGGTCGCTGTCGTCGTCTCTGGATATGAAGCTCCTGCCTGCGGCCTCCTCCAGCAGCTTTTCCGCCGCGGCGATCAGGCGCTTTTTACCTGACGCGAATATCTGCATGAACAGGTCCGCGTCCTGGAGGCCGTCCCTCGTATTCATAAAGCGCAGGCCGGGGTCAAGCTTCCTGCGGCGCAGGTTGGGATAGACTATTGCCCCGTCGCCCTTGAATCTGGCGTCCGCGTTGTAGCCGTAGAGAGAATCGCCGTTGCCCCAGTAGTTGAAGCCCCAGTGCAGGAACCCTCGGGCGCCCACGGACACGCAGGCCCATTCCATCTGCCTCGACCGGATGAACGGAAGGTCAACGAATTTGTTGAGCCACCAGGATTCTTCCGGGAAGCAGCAGGAATAGAGCCACAATTCTCCGCCCCTGCCCACGTAATCGAAAAACACGGGCGGGTCTTCTTCGTACACGTTTATGCGGGGCACGGCCCATTTTGCGTTCCCGGTGATGACCCTGGCGCTCTCGATCATATCGAGTGGCTCTCCCGTGGTGAGGCAGGGCGCGGCTTCGTGAAGGATCGCGTCTGCCCAGAGCCAGGCTTCGGTGGTATGGGGCTCGTCTTCTATATGGGCGCGGAATATGCCATCCCAGCCCTTTTCTTTAAGATGGGCCTGCACTGCGCCGTATAGTTCTCTCAGGTATTTTTCCGCCGGTTTCGTCAACGTCTCCAGCCGCTCGTTCTCGCCTCCCGGCCCTATGGCGTCAAGATATTTTCCTTCCACCGACTGTATGGGAGCGTTCAGCGTAAACTCCCTGGCCGCGGCCCGGTCGATAAACGTCTGCACGTACCTGTCGAACAGCTCCCAGCGGAACTCGTATGATTCGTCGCTCTTCTTTTCGCTTCCCGCCCTGGTGAGCAGCTCCTTCAGGGACACGCAAATGACGTTGTTCCGGAGCTCCCGCATCACGTCGGCGTAATGGCCGAGCAGCTCCCACCACTCGTCGGTGAAGCGCCTGATCTTGCAGCCTTTCGGAAGCAGCTGGGTGTTGAAGAAATACTCGTGCCCGAACCGAGACGAGGCGGCAGGCGCGATCACCGCTTTATGCACGGTGAGGGCAACGTCAACGGCCGCTTCGCCGGAACCGGCGCTGAAAGTCACCTTGAATTCCGTTGTCCCCGGCGCCGCGTCCTCCGGAACGTAAAAGTCGATCAGAAAGCCCTGGGCCATATGGGGCGGGATATTGATATTGACCCTGCCCGGCCTCAGCTGCGTCAATCTGTCGGGATACGCGGTCATATCGTTGTACACCGTATATTCCTGCTTGAAAAGCCTGATCCCCAGCTTCTTTTCCCGGGCTCCGTCGGCCCGGACGACAGAGATTTTATTGAGATGGACTGGATAGATGTCTCTTAAGATGATCTGGGCGGAAGCATAGCCGCCTCTCGCCCCGTGGATACAAACGGACTGACGCGAAGTTCTCTCCGGCCTGGCGTTCGGGAACACACGTCTCGTTGAATATTCGGTCCATATAAACATATATTCTGCCTCCCTGCTCCGACAGATACTTAAGCTGCCTAAATGTTAACATTTCAGGGGGGCGGTTGTCAATTAAAACAGGAGCTTTTTTATGCTTTAGGGCAGCGGGAAAACGTAGGTCAGAAGGATGATCGAAGCGCCGAAAAGCAGGAACACGAACAACGCGATGAGATCCTCTTTTCCGAACTTCATGACGCGGAATCTGGTACGGCCCTTGCCGCCCCGGTAGCACCTGGCGTTCATGGCGTTGGCCAGTTCCTCGGCCCTGTTCCAGGCGCTGATGAACAGCGGGATCAGCACGGGGATGTAGCTTTTTACGCGCTCTATCATCTTTTTGCTGTCGAAATCGGAGCCTCTCGCCTTCTGGGCTTTCATTATGCGGTCGGTCTCGTCGGCGAAGATGGGTATGAACTTAAGCGCGATGCTCATCATCATTGCCGCTTCGTGAACAGGGAAACGCACTATGCCGAGGGGCCGCATCAGCGCCTCCAGGCCGTCGGTAAGTCCCACGGAGGTGGTGGTGTAGGTCACCACGGAAGCGCCTATGACAAGCGAAATGACACGAAGCGCCATCTTGCAGCTGAATAATATGCCGTCTTTGTAGATGTGTATCAGTTTCCACGACCACAGAAGCTCTTCGCCACGGTAGAAAAACAGATTTATCACGAAGGTGATGCCTATCACGAACAGTACGGCTCTCAGACTCTTCAGCACGTACTTGAACGGTATGTGGGCGGCAATGAATACTACGGCAAGGAAAACCGCCACAGCTCCGTAGGCGGCGAAGGTCTTTATCAGGAGGACGAACACCATGAAGCCCAGGGTCATGAGCAGCTTCGTGCGCGGGTCAAGGCGGTGGACGAAAGAATTGCCGGGGATGTACTGGCCGAAAGTGATCTTCATGATCCGGTCACCTCCGGTACTTCTCCGGCGCTCTTGTCGCTGCCGCTGCCGCAGTCGCTGTCGCTGCCTTCGTCCATGCCGCACAGGGACAGTATCTCGTCCACCGCGTCTTCCACCGAATATATCTTGCGGGAGATGTGGATCTCCGGCAGCGCCTCGTTCAGCCGGTGGAACAGTTTCGCCAGCTCCGGCGCGGCCAGGCCCATGGCCACCAGTTCTTCTTCGTTCTCGAAAACGGCCTCGGGCACGTCGAACATGTTGACCCTGCCGTGGTCCATGACCAGGATGCGGTCGCAGAGCCTTGCCACGTCCTCCATGCTGTGGGACACCAGGAGCACGGTATTGCCGCCTTCCCTGTTGAGTTTCCGGCAGATGCCCAGTATCTCGTCGCGCCCGGCGGGGTCGAGTCCTGCGGCAGGTTCGTCCAGCACCAATATGCCCGGCTTCATCACAAGTATGCCGGCGATGGCAACGCGCCTCTTCTGTCCTCCGGAAAGGTCGTAAATGGACTTTTCCCGTATCTCCGCGGGATCAAGCCCCACCAGCCTCAGCGCCTCGTCGACTCTGGCGGCGGTCTCTTCTTCGGTCAATCCGTCATTCCTGATGCCGAAAGCCACGTCTCTGGCAACGGTGGATTCGAACAGCTGGTATTCGGGATACTGGAACACCAGCCCCACGTGCCTGCGCATGACCTTCACGTTGGCGTCGATCATCTTGGACCCGCCGATGCGTACGAAACCGCCCTTGTCCGGCTTTAAGAGGCCGTTCAGGTGCTGCACCAGCGTGGATTTGCCGCAGCCCGTGTGGCCGATTATGCCCACGAACTCTCCGTCGCCTGCGGTGAATGACACGTTTTCTATGGCTTTGTTCTCGAAAGGCGTTCCGGGGCTGTAGGTGTACGTGACTCCTGAAACTTCCACCGAATTCATGCCCAGGCGGAAGGCGTAGCCGTCTCTGGCCGCGGCCCTGGAGGCTTCCCTCGCCTTCAGCGCTTCCTCCGAGGAGCATTCCGGCAATGCTTTTTCTTTGATAAATCCGGACAGGACTTCCAGTCCCTCGCGGATGTTGATCGTATCTTTCGGCAGGTCGATGCCCCGCTTCCGGAGCTCGTACACCAGCGCCGTCACCGCCGGGACTTCAAGCCCGAAGGATCTCATGGTCTCGGGGTCCGAAAACAGTTCCCTCGGCGTACCGGACAATACGGCTTTTCCACCGTCGATCACGATGGCCCTGTCGCATATTGCCACCTCGTCCATATGGTGGGTGATATGCACCACGGTGATGCCGTGCTCCTTGTTAAGCGAAGAAGCGACTTTCATCACTTCCCGCCTGCCCACGGGGTCAAGCATTGCCGTGGCTTCGTCCAATACGATGCACTCGGGCCGCATGGCGATTATGCCTGCGATGGCAACTCTCTGCTTCTGGCCTCCGGAAAGCGCGTGGGGCTCGGTCTTTAAAAGTCCCGAAAGCCCTGCGGTCTCGGCGGCTTCGGCTATCCTGGGGATCATCTCATCCCGGGGCACGCCCAGGTTCTCCAGGCCGAAAGCCACGTCTTCCTCCACTGTGGCGCCGATGATCTGGTTGTCCGGATTCTGGAACACCATTCCGACTCTGGATCTGATCTCCCACTCCACGTCTTCTCCGGAAGTGTCGATGCCGTCAACCACCACGGTGCCTTCCGTGGGTATCTCCAGTGCGTTCATCAATTTGGCCAGTGTGGATTTGCCGGAGCCGTTTCTGCCAATTACTGCCAGGAACTCTCCCCGCTTCACCTTCAGGCTGATGCCGTCGAGGGCGCGAATGTATTTGATATTGTCGGAGTCGCCGCTTTTTTTGTTTTTCCTGTCTTCCTTGGAACCGCCTTCGCTGCCGCCCTCATCCTCGTCGGAGATGAATTCGTAGGTAAACGAAACGTTGTCGCAGGCGATGATGTCCTCCGGCTTAACAAAAACGATATTTTCAGGTTCCGCTGCCTGTTCGGGCTCGTTCTTTTTTTTGCGTTTTCCAAACATAATAAAAGCGTCCTCCAAAAGAGGCCGCGATATTCTATCATTTTTGTTAAAACTATGCAAATCCGAACTGCGTAGAGAGGCTTTCGGCAGGCAGCCGATCAACGCTCCGGTACGGCATTCGCCGGGCGTCCGGTCAACGTTTCCGCGCACACTTTCGCGCATGCCGCTACTGCCCTCGCCAGGCGTTCCGGGTCTTCGTCGGGAAGATGTACGAAGCCTGCCATAAACGTCCTTCCGCCGCCGTCAATTCCGGCCGCGCGCTTCATCAGCCTGTAAAACAGATCGTTGCACACGTACCTGCCGGGATCCTCCGACACCTTGGCGCCCATGCCCGTGCCTGATATGGCAGACAGCATTTTTTCGAGCGGCAGCGTGGAATGGAGCGCTTCCGGCCCATCGTGATCGATAAGTTCCCCGTGAGGCATAAGACCTGCGTTGTCCGGTATGCGGGCGTTCATAAGGTTGTAGGCCTTCGCTTCCGGCGTGAGAGATTCCCTGCTCTCGGCAAGGCCCGTGGCGATAACTATATGGGGCAATATTTCGTTGACGGAGCTTTCAAGTTCCCGGAAAGCATTGACGAATTCCACCGGCAGCAGCACGGGCAGGATCTTCGCTTCCCCGCCGCCGGCAAGGACGATACAGTCCGGAAGATATTTCAGCATTTCTCCGGAAGGATTGTCCGCGCGGCCTCCGAAAGGCCTGAAACCGGTAATGATTATCCTGATCTTTTCGGCGCCCATATCAGAATGCCTCAGGCGTCAGCACTCGCTCACTGCCGTAAAACGCCAGGAAAGCTTCGTGTCCCACACGATCCCCGCACCACAGTAAGGGCAGGTCTTGTTCGCGGTGGTGTCGATGGAACCGCCGCACTGGGAGCAGACCAGCAGCTTTTTGGGGATACCTTCTTCAGACAGCTTCAGGGTGGAATCCACCTGGTACCTGTCCTCGAAGCGCTTGTCCCCGGCGCTGTAACCGATGGTGGCTATATAGGTGATGGTAGCGTATTCGGAAGTCTTTAAATAGTTCCTCACGGCGCAGTCGTGGAAATTCACGTTGGTCACTTCGGCCTTCATATCGCTGCGGGGCACGGAGACCGCCAGATCTCTCTCCACCACGCTCTTGTCGAAATCTTCTGCCTCGCCGTAGCGGATCCTGAGATACTCGTTAAGGAAAAGATTCAAAGAGGCTCTGGCCTCGGGCATATGGAAGTCCGGAAAGTCCTTGAGTATCTTGGGCATATAGATGGAAGTGGCTCCGAAAAGCGTCCTGGGGGACGGATTTTCCGCCTCCCTGGTGCCGTCGCTGATGGCCTTTTTAAGGTCGCTTAAACTGATGCCTCCGAAAAGGCTGTTGGTGAGCCTGTTCTTCCAGCTCCTGACGGCGGAGACGATCCTGGCCACCACGTATACCACGAAGACCGTCGCGGCGACTCCGAGAATTATATATCCTGCAATTTTCATTCTGCGAACTCCCCTTTCAGGCGCCGGTCTATCTCCCGGGCCGTTTCTTTTTCGGCAAGGTCGGTGCGCTTGTCGTAATTTTTCTTTCCTCTGGCGACGCCCAGGAGCAGCTTTACCCGGTTGCCGGACAAATATATCTCCAGGGGCACCAGCGTCAGCCCCTTCTGCTTTACGTATCCCAGCAGCCTGGTTATTTCTTTCTTATGGAGCAGCAACTTCCGGTCCCTCAGGGGGTCCCGGTTGAATATGTTGCCGTGCTCGTAGGGGGCGATGTGCATGCCGCATATGAACATCTCTCCGTCGACGATCCTGGCGTAGGAGTCCTTGAGATTGACGCCGCCGCGGCGCAGCGATTTGACCTCGGTCCCTGCCAGCACGATGCCGCATTCCAGAGTTTCTTCCACGAAATAGTCGTGATACGCTTTTTTATTTGTAGAGATAGTCTTCTTGTTGTCAGCCATTTTGATCATTCCCGCCCGGAGTACGCGAACCTTCACGCCGCCTGCGGGCCTCTTTTATATATATTACCAGCGAAGCGACGAGAAGTACAGTACCGGCGATAAAATATATCCTGGGAAACACGCTGTCCGTGCCGTATATCTCGAAAACGCCCCTCAGGAGCGCCCCTCCGGTGAGGAAGGTGCAGGACCACCTGTATAAGCTCGACGAATACCTGCCGGGCCTCGGGATCTTCTTTACGAGCAGGAAAAACAGCGCCGCTGGCAATCCCATAGCCGCCGGTATGAGGAACGCGAACCGCATATAGTTCGAATCGACTTCGTGGCTGAAATGCTCGTATATCAGGCCGAACACGGCAATGAACAGGCTCACCAGCGCGTAGGCGGCAATTACTCTCAGGGGCCGGTAGGGATACGCTTCCGGACCGTCGGACCGGCCGGCCGCGCCGCAGGAGGTTTTTTTATCATCCGACGTACACAATGTCGCTGATCCTCCTTTCAGAGATCGTGGTGCCGTGGGTGGTGGGCCGGTTGACCACTTCTCCCATGAAATACATCGTGGAGGATCCGCCTCCGTCCAGATTGTACGCGTCCCGGGCGCCTAAAGAGAGCAGAAACTCCGCCAGCTGATAGAGCGTGAGTCCCGCGCTTTCATCGGTGCGGCCGTCGGATACGAGGAAAAGATAATGGAGCGGCTCGATCATTGCCACGGCGGTCCTGGGATTGCTCGTCAGATGCACGTCCACTTCCGAATATTCGTTGACCAGTATATCGCCGTCCCGGAGCAGCCCGGGGCCGAAGGAGAACGCCTGCCAGGCGCCTTCTTTTAAAAGCTCTCCGGCGGAGGAGGCCTTTTCGGCCACGATCCTGAAAGACCCGTCTTCCATGACCGCCAGGCAGTCACGCCCTCCGGAAGAAGACCTGTAAAGCACTCCGTTCCTGATGACGAATCCCTTGTTCCTGGCGCCGTAATAATCGCCGTTCACCGCTAGCACCGCGCCGTTGTTCCGCGCGATGTCCGAAGTCTCGTCCACCAGGTTCCTTCCGAAAGTGTTTCTGGCAAAGGCCGTGCGGAAATATTCCGCGGTCCTGACGTAGACCTCGGCCACGTATATGTCAGTGTCGTATTCTCTGTAAACCGAGATCCTAACGTTGATATTGGCGTCCGAGTAATAGTCCTCTCCGGACAGTACTTTTCCGTCGGTGAATTTCCCTTCGAAGGGGACTTCGGGATCCGAAGCCGCGTCGCCGGAAGGCAGCGGCCCGGCGGAAGGGGTCGGAACGGCACCGCCTGACGCGCCTGGAGTGGCGGAAGGCGCCGAAGCCTCGAAATCGAAAGTCCTATCAGGCGCTTCCCCGGCGGCTCTGTACGCCCTGGGTATCACGAAAACGTAAAGCAGCACCGCAGCCGTCAGCACGGTAAAAAAACAGGCGAAAACGATATTGTGTTTCTGAAATCTAAACCGGTATTTCACCTGTTCCCTCTTCCGGCCGTATCGCCGCCCGGGCGGCCCTCGTTCAGGCCTTTATCCCGAAATATTTTTCCATATCCGAGACCAGCTTGAACTGAGTCCTGGCCCGGTCGAGATTGTGAGAAGGACGGGAGATGCCGAAATAGTTGTCGCCGTCTATATAGTCTCCCAGGAAGCGCATGCCGCACTCGTAGGTCAACAATATCGATGAGAACGGCAGCAGCTCTATTTCCGCGTCTGTCAATATCTCTTCGGCTTCCGACAGGTATCCGCGCCTGTAGGCGTAATAATATTCGGGTACGAAATGCACTTTGGAAAGATCTTGCTCGTCCTCCGCGGCGGAACTGGCTCCGAACCGTATGCTGTCTCCGAAGTCGTACAGCGCCGATCCGGGCATCACCGTATCCAGGTCGATGAGGCAAAGCACGTCTCCGGTCTCAGCGTCCATGAGCACGTTGTTGAGCTTCGTGTCGTTGTGGGTGACACGCACGGGCACCTCTCCGGAGGCGATCCTGTCGAGCACCCTGGAGCAGTAGTTTTCCCGGCTCAGCACGAAATCCACTTCCGCTCCGCACTCCGCTTTCCTGCCTTTGGGATCCGCGGCAATTATCCTCTTGAAATCCCCGAAGCGGGACACGGTGTTGTGGAAGTTGGGTATTGTCTCGCAAAGCCCGTCCGCCGGGAAATCGGACAATTTCTTCTGGAACTGCCCCAGGGCAATACCGGCTTTTTCGAAATCTCCGGCCCTTTCCACCTGCTGATAAACGACGCAGTCGCCGATGTAGACGTAGGCGCGCCAGTATTGACCGCTAAGATCCCGGTACAGGTAGCCTCCGTTGCCCCCGTCCCTGGCTTTGATATATTTTATGGTGCAGCGTTCGACGGGCTTCCCCTCCGCCGCCGTCTTCCTCCTGATATGCTCCGTCACGCGGACAACATTGTCCATAAGCTCTCTGGGCATCTTGAACACGTTCGTGTTTATCCGCTGGAAAACGTAATAATATTCCGCACCGTCCTTTTTAGTGGTCACCATGAAAGTCCTGTTTATGTGACCCTGTCCCAGAGGCTCCACCGCGCTGATGACGCCTTCTGTCTCGAATCCTTCCGCCACGTCGGCAGGAAGCAGGCTGCCGTATACCTTGTCCAAATTACTCGCCACTGAAATTACTCTCCGTTCCGTGAAATATCTCAAATATCGATCATTTAAAGCTTCTGATTTTTAAAGTTTTCCGTACTCGTCCACGCCCAGCACGAAATATGTGGCGCCTCCCACCACCACTTCCTTGGTGGTGTTCTGGGGCCCGTTGATCCGGCCGAAAGCGTCCGTGGAAGGCATCGACCTGGTCCTGGTGGAACAGTATTTGCCCAGGATATTTTTCAGTTCATCTATGCGTTCGTCCTCCGTGCCTATCAGCAGAGTCGTATTGCCCACCATAAGAAAGCCGCCGGTGGTGGAAAGCTTCGTAACGAAAAAGCCTTCTTTGGTGAGGGCGGAGGATACGATGGCGCTGTCGTCGTTGTTGACAATAGCGAGTATAAGTTTCATAAGACCATTCCTTTCAATTAGTTGATTAAAAGCGCCGGCATCAGATGTCGCAGTACAGCAGCTTGAGGCTGTCCCTGTCCATCTTTCTGAAATCCGGTATTTCGTATCTGTTGTCGTTGGAGTCGCGCACCAGTATGCGGCCGTCGTACAGCTGCTTTATATCGGAGTTGCGGTTGCGTATCCTGAGCTGCTGAACGCCCCGATCCGTCTGCACCGTCCATTTCAACACTCCGTATTTATCTGTTCTCTCAAGAAGGGCGGTGATCTTCGGTATGAGATAGTACTCTTCCAGGCACTCGAGGATCACTTCTTTCGACTCGGGGGAAAGTGTCTCCACGTCCCTTATTATAGCATGTTCCTTCCCCTCCGAGTCAAGCAGAGTGATATATTTCATCCTGCCGCTCACCGGGAAGAGCCGCCTGGGCTCCAGGTCCTCTACCTTCTCTCCGCCGAAAAGCTCCATATCCACGAGGCAGACGTCTTTCCGCGTAAAACGGGCAGAGTTTCCGTCAACGTAAAATCTTGACATTTTTCCGGCCTCCTCACTCGAAATTTTCTTCCTGCTTGCTCTTTGCCAGCTGATCCGCCATGGTCTGTATCTGGACAAGTTTGTAATATTTGCCCTTCAGCGCCATCAGGGCCTCGGGAGTGTCGTTCTCGATGATCTTTCCCTGATCCACCACGATTATCCGGTTGGCTTTCCGGAGCGTTGACAGGCGGTGGGCGATCATCAGCGTGGTCCTGCCGCTGATCAGGCGCTCGATGGCTTCCTGGATCAGGTTCTCGGTCTCGGAGTCAACGGCCGCGGTGGCTTCGTCGAATATGAGCAGCGCGGGATTTTTAAGCACGGCCCGGGCAATGGATATCCTCTGCCTCTCGCCGCCGGACAGTCCTACTCCCCTCTCGCCCAGCATGGTGTCGTATCCGTCAGGCTGCCGGGCAATGAATTCGTGGGCGTTGGCCACTTCCGCCGCGTGTATGACTTCCTCCACGTGGGCGTCGGGCTTTCCGTAGGCGATGTTGTTGTACACCGTGTCGCTGAACATCATGGGATCCTGCTGCACGTAGCCTATCTGGGAGCGGAAATACTGAAGGTCGATCTCCTTGGTGTTGACGCCGTCCACCAGTATCTCGCCCTCGTAATTGTCGTAAAAGCGCATCAGCAGGTTCACCAGCGTGGATTTGCCCGAACCGGTGGTGCCCACGATGCCCACGATCTCCCCGGGCTCGATGGTGATGTTGA
>JAEEGH010001487.1_pt1 | contig 67533 bp, 62 predicted proteins | sample 9134181 | NCBI WGS metagenome assembly JAEEGH01 (sample SAMN16246544, study PRJNA631951) | gut metagenome | biome: gut microbiome; feature: rumen; material: DP-attached | host: Bos | place: Iran: Karaj | collected 2018-10
GTTATCGGTCTTCTCAAGATAAACATCACTTTTTGATGTACATACTATAGAATCAAATGCCTTTGACGCATTGTATGTCGGGTAGCTTTCAAGGCTTTTGATAAATGCATCAGTCAATTTTTCTACGAGTTCTTTATCAGTCTCATTGATCGTAACAAGGAGAAAACGCTCATTTGAGATTATGTCTCCTTTTACATTGATCTTGGACTCATCCTTTATCACATCAACTCCGACTTCTTCCAATGCCTGTAACTGATTGGATATATCCGGTCCGCCTGCGGCTTCAAGGACTTTCATCCTTTCCTGCGATATATCCACTCCCTCTTCTTTCATAGTCTTAACAAGTTCAAGAAGGAAATCGTGGTCGTTAAAAATAAAATTGGTCCATGTAGCTCCGTTGTACCAGTCAAGGACTCTCTCACCCTCAGCATTTCGAATATACGCATCATCTGAGTATGTCAGATAAAACCTTGCCTGTGCCTCATATCTTCTCTCCGGTCCGAAAGTTACCGTCACAAGATAATAGATTCCTCCTGCAAGGATCGCGCCGATAAGCGCGGCAACGGGAAGAATCCATATTTTTTTTAGTAACCTCAGGTAAAAACTCCTAAGATTCAAGGTCTCATCGGTATACTTAACTTTATTTGTGTCCATGTATTCTTGTCTCCGTATGCAGATACAAACCAGCTCTGTGATTCACTAGTTCTTCATTGCCGTCGTCTGATCATCCTCAACGCCTTCCGTACTGTCCGGTGTAAACATAATCTTCGCCGTAAGAAGCAGAAGTTTAATATCAAGCCAAATAGAATAATTCTCTATATATGTAAGATCAAGCTTAAGCTTGTCATAAGGCGTAGTATTATATTTGCCATAAATCTGCGCATAACCTGCAAGTCCCGCTTTTACCCTGGTTCTAAAGGCAAACTCAGGCATATCCTCAAGATACTGCTTTATGATCTCAGGTCTTTCAGGTCTGGGGCCGATAAATGACATATCACCTTTTAAGATATTAAATAACTGTGGAAGTTCATCCAGTCTGCATTTTCTGATAAAGCTTCCGACCGGTGTTATCCTCGAATCATTCTTGGATGCAAGTCTTGCAACACCGTCCTTCTCAGCGTCAACTCTCATACTCCTGAATTTCATTATCTGAAACTCGCGTCTGTTGATCGTGCATCTTATCTGTTTATACAGAACGGGGCCTCCGTCATACATTTTTACAGCGATAGCGGTGATAAGCATAAAAGGAGAGCTGAGGACTATAAGTACAAGAGCAAGCACAATATCCATGATTCTCTTTATAAATCTCTGCTCCACTTTAATGGAATAATCTCTTAAAAGAAAAACAGGAGAGTCAAAAAGATGAAGCTGTGTCGAACCTTTAAGAAGAACGTCTGTTATCTTTGGCATAACATAGATTCTCTTGTTATTCCCATAGCAGAATTTAACCAGTCCGTTTCTGAACTGATTCGGTACGTCCCAAATTATTATTCCGTCGTAATCTTCAAGGCACTCTTTGTATATCTTGTCGATTCCCTCTGAAATGTTCATCTTCTTGATGATGCGATATTTATCTTTTCTTGTATTGAATTTCGCGATGATGTCATCAGCCGCATATTCACCGTTTATGAGAAGGAGTTTTCTCGGCGGGAATATCGACATGTAGATATAATTTGTAATGTATGCCCATACAAACGAAATAAACAACTGTACCAGCAGCATACCGATCAAAGGCAATACATCAACATACTTGACCATGATGATCAAGAACTGACAATATGTAATGAAATTAACTATAAACAATGTAAAGATCTGTGATAAGAAAACATCCATCGGCTTAAGGTATCCGATCTTCAGGCCGCCGTATGCATTGGAAAAAATTATCAATAACGCAAAATAAAGAAGAATTGTAAATACATGTCCCCAAAAACTGTAGGTGATACCTCTACCCATATATATATCACCGACAAGCTCTCCGTTTATCAGATTATATCTTCTCCAGTCATGTAAGAGCTCATAATAAACATTAAACCACAGCCCCGCATACACAGCAGTCTGCATGGCAAGTCCGATAGCCCCCAACAATAAAACCATAATTCTTTTTACAGATTCAATGTGTTTCATATAATCCACAGACACTTAAAGCCTTCTCAGCGTTGCTCGAAGCGCCCATCCTCCAAAATAAAATAATGACTCCAAAACCGACAGATTAGCTATATTCCTGTAAAGAAACCAGATTCTCTCCATTGCAATAAGTTTATTAGACGAAAGTGACTTCGGTGGTCTTCTGTATATTGCAAGATTCTCGTCATATCCGTAACCGACAATCCCGCTTTTAAGTATTCTCCACCATGTAGCGGTGTCCTCACTCGGAACATCCGGCATATGTATTATCTCCATGTCAATCTTTTCCGTATCGAACATGACCGTACTGGTGAATATAACGGTTCTTGAAAGTGCCTGTCTGAATTTCATCGTCTCGGGAACATGAACAATCTTTCCCGTAGGTCTTGCAAGTCCGTCGCCAAACTCATATGAATGAAAAGCAAATGCTGCTCCTGTTTTCTCCATAAAAGCTATCTGCTTCTCAAGCTTATCAGGCATCCACACATCGTCCGCATCCAAAAATGCGATGTATCTTCCTGCGGATGCATCAATTCCCGTGTTGCGGGCTTCTGCGGCTCCTGCATTTATTTCTTTTCTAATAAGCCTTATTCTCTTTCCGCTTGATTCTATTATATCGGATATGATCTCCGCACTGTTATCAGGCGATGCGTCATCAACAAGGATGAGTTCCCAGTCCTTGTAGGTCTGCTCACATACCATGTCGATAGTTTTCCTGATATATCTCGCCGCATTGTAAACGGGTACTACTATACTTACCATTAAATTTCCTCTTTAACTATATATAAGGGGCGTTTCTTTATCTCCGTATAAGTCTTTGAAAGGTACTGACCTACAATTCCTATGCAAAAGAGCTGTATCCCGCTTATAAGTAAGATTATACACACAAGCGACGACCAACCGTCTATACTGCTGTATTGGAAAATCAGCTTGCGCACTATAGTAAACAATATAAATAAAAATGATAATATGCAAAAGAACAATCCCGTAAATGCCGCAAATGAAAGCGGAACCGTAGAAAATGCCATGATTCCGTCAATAGCATACATAAAGAGCTTCCAAAAAGACCACTTTGTCTCGCCCTTTCTTCTCTCAACATTTTCAAATTCTATCCACTTATTCTTAAAACCGACCCATCCGAATATTCCCTTAGAAAAGCGGTTATATTCCTTTACGGAAAGTACGGCATCCACAAACTGCCTTGTCATCAATCTATAATCTCTTGCGCCGTCAACAATCTCAGTCTTGGACATTCTATTTATCAATTTGTAAAACAACCTTGCGAAAAAAGATCTGATGGGAGGTTCACCTTTTCGATTAACCCTCCTGGTCGCAACACTGTCATATCCGTCTTCAACAACTGCCTTATACATCTCGGGAAGAAGAGCCGGCGGATCCTGAAGATCACAGTCCATTATTACGACATAGTCTCCTGCTGCCTTCTCAAGTCCGGCATATATAGCCGCCTCTTTTCCAAAATTCCTTGAAAAGCTGACAAGCTTAACACGTTTGTCCTTATTATTGAGCTCTTTTACCATATCTACAGTCTTATCCGTCGAACCATCATTTACATAGACAAGCTCAATATCGACATCCCGCTCTTTGAAAAAAGCTTCGTTCTTCATTAGTTCGTCGTAAAAATCCTGTATGTTTTCCTGCTCGTTATAACAAGGAACTATAACGCTCAAAAGTTTCATAATTTTTCTCCAAATCGTCCTGTCTTAAAAATGTATAAATGCGCAGTCCTATTCAATATTCTACACTTAAAGCGCCTGTCTTTCAACGAACAAAAATTTGATGTCCCATGTTAAAAAGTGATAAACTATGATAAAATAAACACTTAATAAGAAGAATTTATCATAAAATTTAGGAGTACACATGGGTAAAACAGCACTTATTACAGGTATAACAGGACAGGACGGTTCTTACCTTGCAGAATTTCTTTTGGAGAAAGGATATGATGTGCACGGAGTCATCAGAAGATCTTCTGTAGATTTTCGTGAAAGAATCGCGCATCTTGAAGGAAAGCCTCACTTCCATCTTCACTACGGAGATCTCGGAGATTCAATGAGTATCCTTGGCGTTGTTTCTAAAGTAAAACCTGACGAGATATACAATCTCGCAGCACAGTCACATGTGCAGGTATCTTTTGATTCGCCTGAGTTTACGGCAGATGTTGACGCTACCGGCGTATTAAGAGTTCTTGAAGCTGTACGTCAGTGTGGTCTTGCAGATACATGTAGAATATATCAGGCATCAACTTCAGAATTATACGGAAAGGTTGAAGAAGTTCCCCAGAATGAGAACACTCCTTTCCATCCATACAGTCCATACGCTGTTGCCAAGCTTTACGGCTACTGGATCGTAAAAGAGTACAGAGAAGCTTACAATATGTTCTGCTGCTCGGGAATCCTCTTTAATCACGAATCAGAGCGCCGCGGAGAGACCTTCGTTACACGTAAGATCACTCTTGCCGCATCACGTATCGCTCAGGGCAAACAGGAAAAGCTCTATCTCGGTAATCTCTCAAGCCTTCGTGACTGGGGCTATGCAAAAGATTACGTAGAATGTATGTGGCTCATTCTTCAGAATGACAAACCCGAAGATTTTGTTATCGCAACAGGTGTACAGCACTCAGTCCGTGAATTTGCACAGCTTGCTTTCCACTATGCAGGAATCGAGCTTGAATTTAAAGGCGAAGGCGCTGAAGAAAAAGGTTATGACAAGGCAACAGGCAAGGTACTTGTTGAAGTATCACCCGATTTCTACAGACCTACAGACGTTGTTAATCTCTGGGGCAATCCCACTAAAGCAAAAGAAAAACTCCACTGGAATCCTCAGACAACATCTTTTGAAGAGCTCGTTAAGATCATGGTTGAACACGACATGGCCAAGGTTGCGGTTGAAAGAGCAAACGAGCATGTTGAATTTAATCTCGCAGAGTTTCTTGAAAAAGGTATTGATAAGTAATCATAGAAAGAGGCGAATATCATGATGGAGAAAAATGACAAAATATATGTTGCGGGACACAGAGGAATGGTTGGTTCCGCAATTGTCAGAGAGCTCAAAAACCAAGGTTATTTCAATATAATCACAAGAACACACAAAGAGCTCGATCTGACAAGACAGGATGCTGTTGAGAAGTTTTTTGCAGAGGAACAGCCCGATTATGTTTTCCTTGCAGCCGCCAAAGTTGGCGGAATCATGGGTAACTCGGAAGCTCTTGCCGATTTCATGTACGAAAACATGATCCTTGAGATGAACGTTATCCACGCAGCATGGAAAAACGGTTGTAAAAAGCTTGAGTTCTTAGGCTCATCTTGTATATATCCAAGAATGGCTCCTCAGCCTATGAAAGAGGATTGTCTTTTGACATCCGCTCTTGAAAAGACGAACGAAGCATATGCTCTTGCAAAGATTTCAGGTCTTAAATACTGTGAGTACCTCAACAAGCAGTATGGCACCGATTATATTTCCGTAATGCCCACAAACCTTTACGGACCAAATGATAACTATCACCCCACTCACTCTCATGTTCTTCCTGCTCTTATCAGAAGATTCCATGAGGCGAAGGAGCAAAATCTTCCCTATGTAACATGTTGGGGCGACGGAAGTCCTTTGAGAGAATTCTTATATGTTGACGATCTTGCAAACCTCTGTGTATTCCTTATGAATAACTACAGCGGTGACGAGACCGTCAATGCAGGTACGGGAAAAGAGCTTACAATAAAAGAGCTCACAGAGAAAGTTGCCTCCATCATCGGCTACACAGGCGAGATCAGATGGGATTCTTCAAAGCCAAACGGAACTCCCAGAAAGCTTCTTGATGTATCAAAAGCTAAGGCTCTTGGCTGGACATATAAGACAGAGCTTGATGATGGTATCAAACTCGCATACAAAGATTTCCTTGAAAATCCTATGCGTGCAGAGCGCTGATACATAACGGGTAGCCAGACCCGAAAAGTAGATTTGTACTTTTTAGGTCTGACTACCCGTTTTATATTGCAAGTAAATCGATATTAGATATAATCGTACAAACTTATTTATCACCCACACATTTTTTATAGTAATCAGATTTTGTAGTTGCATCAAAACCATCAAGCAGATATTCTTTCGGAATATACTTCGAATAATCAAGATCCATGAAATAGTTACAGAATAGCTGCTCTCCATATATTATTCTGCCTTTCCCGTCAGTAAGGGCGTACACAAAACCATGGTAAGAATCTGCGTTTACCGCAAGAAGCTCATAAGTTTTCTCCTCTTTAACGCAGTAATATCCTATATATTCGGTAGACTTGTATTCTTTTAATCTCTTAACCTCTTCTGCGTACTCATCAGCGGGATAATCCACAACCATATATCCTAAAAACTGCTCATCCCACGGGTTATAATAGACCATTTTATAATCCGCTACATTCATTGAATCTGTTATTTGTGAAGGCCATATGGTCTCATCCATGCCAAACTTACTCCATTTATAATATTCTTCATCATATGTCTTCTCTCTTGAGAATGACATATACTCATTATATTTCGTGATATCCTCATACACCTCAGGTTTTTCGATTATAACACTGAAAAACAACATTCCTATGATCACTGTCGGGAGCACTATCAGATAAAGAGCACCAATTATAATGCTTCCGATGGTCACCACCTTAATCCCGGTATATAATAACCGTTGTTTTTTGATCTTTTCTAAAGCGCCAGTGACATACAGTGTGATTACTGCCATAATAATGAGTAATACAACCGAAACATAAATTGAAAAAATACCGCTCAGCCTGTTCTCGCTTTTAAAATCCGTGGTGATTATCTTCCATATGATAGACAACACAAGAATCAGATCTCCAACAAGACTGATTACCTGTATTGTTCTTAACAATTTTCTTTTTTCCTCACTTGCATAATCTGCCATCTTTGCGGCAACATCTCTCACTTCCTTATCCATCGTCTCGCTTTTCCTTTCTCCCTCTATGAGTTCTCTGACATCGACCTCATAGAAATCCGCAATCTGCACCAGAAGCGATATATCCGGCATATTTACACCATTTTCCCATCTGGAAACGGTGCGTCCGGATACACCCATCTCCTGCGCAAATTGTTCCTGTGTCAACTCCCTCTCCTTACGTAACTGACGTAAGAACATTCCTATCTTTTTAGGATTCATTAATGCTACTCCTCCTCGGTCATAGACAATACTCTAACAAATAAAGTATCAAATGAACACGACATAAAGCGAGAAATGCCGTATTTAAGCACCTGACATGGTGTGTCCGGTGTGATATCTCACCTTTTTTATCAATCACTTCTTATTACCTGTATATAATCAACGGGCTGTCACATGGCAGCCCGTTGATATTTTTATTTAATTTTTACAAATCCGTCTTTCGGATTTCCCCCTATAAATTGTAACTTACCGCTAAGGTTTTCAGGAGATGACGGGAATGGCTCATATCCTACTCTGTCACCTTCCGAAGGATAATAGAATGTGACTCCGTTTACTTCGTAGGGCTTAACTTCGTACACTCCGTAATCTTGCTGTTTTAAGAGATAATCGGGATTAAATCTTTTTTCTGCTTCGGCAACCAGATTGACGCCTTTGAATGCAAGCCATAAAAGCACGATGGCGGTAAAGCTCTTGAAAAATACTTCTTTTTTGCGCTTATCAAATTTATTTATGAGTAATATGACTACTCTTCCAAGTATGACTACTGCCGTCAAAAGGGCGAATACAATTCCGTATCTGATAAGCGGTGCACTTGCCATCCAGAAAAGAAAACAAGCTATCATCGTTCCGCCTATAGCAAAAAAGTCTCCGGTTCTTAACACGCTTCGCATGTTGATGTCAAAAATCTTTTCCGTAATCTTTTTATCTCCGACTGTTCTTTCTTTTGAATCAATTAAAATATAATGGACTGAAAGAAGTACATATATCAAAATGGCAAGAATATCAAGAATAATTACCATTTTGTTGAAGGATGAAAGCTCCGAAAACCACTTCGGAAACCACTCTGGAAATGACATATGTGCATGATTCGGCACATCCGAAAAGCCTCTTCCGAATGTCTTTATCTCAAGTGCATCATATTCCGCAACGCCCTTTGGGATCTTCCACGGAACATTAAACAGGTCTATCACAGTCGCCGGATAGATAAGCCATCCCGATATGATCACATTTCTCACGAAAAACGGAACCGCAATGGTAAGCGCTCCCAGAATTGATGCATAGAACACATGAAGCTTGTGCTTTGTTCTGTTATTTAAAAGTCTGTATATCGGAATGCTTGCCACCAGCATAATTGGCGCCGCAACCAGCTTTATAGTTGTCGCATAAACACTTAAAAAGGTCAGGAAAATATATGGAACGTAAGAATGCTCGCGTCTTACATACAGATCGAGCCATTTGATCACGATATAAAATACCAATGTTGCAACAAAATAGTCTGACGCAGGAGCAACCATCTCATCAAATATCCCAAAAAGATAGTAGATAGCAGCAAGTCTTGCAAAGTCAGATATTATGATATTTCCTCTTCGTATGATACTCTTTAATTCAACGCATTCCCATGCAAGCACAAGAGCAAAGAATCCCGCCATAACATGGTAAGATCTGTCAAGCTGGAGAAACTTCATGCTAAACAGCGCAGAAAGCGGAAATGCGGCACTGTTATATGCAAGTCTGACATGAAGATTTCCAAGCCCCTTTACCACTCCGTACTCTTCTATCCACCTGATAGCCTGAGCATGATAAAGGTCGGAATCATAATGCATGATACCGTTTGAAGTTCCGTAAGCCATCAAAAAGAAAACGACCAGGTAAAGTATTCTGCTTTTGTATGAACGGATAATTCGAAGAAGCATCCTGAGTTCTTCACTCATTTTGTCCCTATAGACTACACCAAAGATACAAGCGAAAAACATTAGAAAAATATGGCAATTTAACTCAACTTTGTCAAATATACTCCAGATCTGTGCATAGACTGTTGATATCAAGACACCGCTCATTATATAGCCGGTGTGAGAATGAAATCGGTAGGCTTTTTCACTGCCTTTTTGCGTAGCTCTGCCACGCTTTGAAAAAGCCAGCATAATATTTATGCAACCGTATCCTATCAGGTATGTTGTTACAATGACATACAACCAAATAAGAATAACTGATAACATGCTGCAACTAGCCCCCGATCCATCAGAAAAATCAAATCTACTTTTCAATCATCAAATAGCCATCAAATAGCCTATCAATGTTCCAAGCAATGCGCCAAAGAGAACCTGCATGGGAGTATGTCCGACAAACTCCTTAAGTTTCTCTTCTACAGGTATATCCTTATCAAGCTGAAGGAACCAATCCATCATATTGTTAATAACCTTAGCCTGAATGCCGGTCTCCCATCTAACTCCCATTGCATCATGCATTACGATGAGCGCAAGGACTGCCGAAATGGCAAACTCAAAAGAACTTGCTCCGTACAACACGCACGTTGATGAAACAACCGCCATGACTGTCGCAGAATGCGAACTTGGCATTCCGCCGTCACCCATTAATCTCTCGGGATTAAAGCTCTTATTTACAACTACATATAATATTGTCTTAAGTACCTGAGCAACAAACCATCCGCTGCAAGCAGCAACCAATACTTTGTTGCCAAGTATGTCATTCCAAAACTGCATTCAAACCTCTATCGTGCTAAATTTTTACAAAAGTTCCTTAAGGTACTGCTCAATAGCATCATGCCAATCTGCAAACATGAAGTCTGTTGTAAGTTTCAACATATAGTTCTCCAGGATGCTGTATGCCGGTCTGGGTGCAGACTGAGGATTTTTTGCCTGATATTCCGCTGTGGACACATGGTTGACCTTAGTTTTCTTTCCTGCGATCCTGAAAATTTCTTCTGTGAAATCTGCCCAGTTTGTATCACCCTCGCAAGTTCCGTGGAATATGCCGTAATTCTCTGTATTCATAAGATAATGAATAGCTTTTGCAAGTTCGGTTGTACTTGTGGGATTACCGAGCTGATCGTTTACAACGCTTATCTCATCATGATTCTCAGACAACTTAAGCATTGTCTTTACAAAGTTCTTACCATCTCCGTAAAGCCATGCGGTTCTGATAATAAAATAGTTTTTCGCAAACTGCTTTACGAACTCTTCACCGGCAAGCTTTGTCTTACCATATACACTCACGGGACCTGTAACATCAAACTCTGTATAAGGTTTTGTTGCATTTCCCGCAAATACATAGTCAGTGGACACATGTACAAGCTTTGCACCAACCTCTGTAGCTGCTATAGAAAGGTTTCTGGGACCAATGGCATTGATCTTGTATGAGAGATCAACGTCGCTCTCCTGCTTATCTACGGCTGTATAAGCCGCACAATTTATAACTGCCTTGGGCTTAACATCCTTAACAAGCTTTATTACAGAATCAACATTCGTTATGTCCAAAGGAATGATTCCTTCTCCCTCAAACACATCGGTATTTACAATCTCATATTTTCCTGTTACTCCAAGTTCCTTATTTATTGCTCTTCCAAGCTGTCCGTTACATCCGGTAACAATTATCTTATCCATTACTACTCCCTTTTACTTCCTGTATAGATAATTTATATATTTAACTCAGTAAACGGACGGCAATTACTGCCGTCCGCCTTATATCCTTGTCAATCTGCGCATGTGACACATCCTATCACATGTTCGGCTTATTCTCCAAGTCCACCCTCGATAGCTTCAACCATTGCACTCATAGCTTCTTCTTCATCGGGGCCTTCACATTTAAACTCAAGTTCATCGCCGCATTTAACGCAAGCGCCGAGAACACTCAAAACACTTTTTGCATTGGCAACATTGTCACCATACGAAAAAGTTATATGTGATTTAAAATTCATAGCCACTTTACAAAGGTTCCCTGCAGGTCTTAAGTGCAAACCTGTAGGATTTGAAATGACTACTCTCTTGCTAACCATTTATAACATAACCTCCTCGATCAACTTCGCAAGCTTCTTAGCTTCTTCATCAATCTTAGTCTGCTCTTTACCTTCGATCATTACTCTGACAAGCGGTTCTGTTCCCGAAGGTCTAATAAGCACACGACCGTCACCGGCAAATTCTTTTTCAAGTTCTGCGATAGCACTTGCAATCTCAGGATATTCCATGAACGCGTCCTTCTTGTGTGTAGGAACATGCGCGTTTACAAGTGCCTGAGGCATTACCTCCATAACTTGTGAAAGTTCTGAAAGCGGCTTACCTGTAACCACCATAACTTCAAGAAGGTGCAAAGCCGATAACAGGCCGTCTCCGGTAGTATTGTCATCGAGGAAAATAATATGTCCCGACTGCTCTCCTCCAAGGTTTGCACCGATCTCTTTCATATGCTCAAGCACATATCGGTCACCCACCTTAGTCTTATCAACCTGAATGCCTTCTCTCTCTGCCATCTTAAAGAATCCAAGGTTACTCATTACAGTGGCAACTATCGTATTTTTGGCAAGTTTACCGTTATCCTTCATGAATTTACCGATAATTGCCATTATCTCGTCGCCGTCTACCATCTTGCCCTTTTCATCTACTGCAAGGAATCTGTCGGCATCTCCGTCGAAGGCAAGTCCTATATTGGCCTTCTCTGTAACAACTCGTCCCATAAGCTCTTCCATATGAGTTGAGCCGCATCCGGCATTAATGTTGGTTCCGTCAGGATTATTATGGATCACAACAACTTCTGCACCCAACTGTCTGATTGCCTCAACAGATGTATAGTATGAAGCGCCCTCTGCGCAATCCATTACGATTTTCATTCCCGCAAGACTGATATCAACTGCTCTAAGATTGTGATTTATATATTCTTCTTTTGCATCACTTCTGTTCTTGATCTTGCCGACTCCGGCACCTGTAGGCATCTTAACGCCTTCCATATTGTTCTTGATAAGTGCCTCAATCTCATCCTCAAGTTCATCCGGTAGCTTATAACCGTTTGCATCAAAAAACTTTATCCCGTTAAATTCCATAGGATTATGTGAAGCCGAAATAACTACACCGGCATCAACTCTGTATTTTCTTGTAAGATATGCAACAGCGGGAGTGGGAATAACTCCGACATTTACTACATCTGCTCCTACAGAACACGCACCTGCCATAAGCGCACTTGCAAGCATATCTCCCGATAATCTTGTATCACATCCCACCATAATGGTCGGTCTGTGGTTAACTTCCTTAGAAAGAACATAGGCTCCTGCCTGTCCAAGCTGCATTGCAAGAAGCGGTGTCAACTCATCATTTGCTACGCCTCTTACACCATCTGTTCCAAATAATCTGCCCATCGAATTAACCTCATTTAATTAGTTTTAGAAACACGAACGTATACTTCAACGTCGCCTGAAGCTTTAACCCCTTCAGGAAGGTTGTTCCATTTAACCTTTGCACTGTACACACCGTCTTTCAGCGCTTCTGTGCTGCTCTCTTTAATGAACTGCGCAGTATCGACAGAACCTTTTAAAGCATTCTCATCAACAGCCGCAAGCGCAGAATCCATACCGAGAAGAGTAAGTGCTACGGAATCATATTCATCGGTATCAACTTTAATATCATATCCCTGGATAGGATTCTCAACAGCAATATTCTTTATATCAACCGCAAAGTTCTTGGATGATAATTTACCGATACTTACCACTACCGTTGCCTTTGCCTTCGAATCCTCGCCGAAACGAACTCCGTCAGGTAAATACTTATCAAGTTCCACCGTATAGTTAAGATCCTGTGTTCTGCCTGTTACATCAAGTTCAGAGTCGTTTATGGTGATTTCTTTTATCTTGGATATAACTTTTGAATCACCGGCTATCTGAATCTTATCGGGAGTGCTCACAGTTCCCGTAACTGCATAACCGTCTGCCGGTTCTCCCGATGCAACGCACTTTATCGGGACAAACTTAGCTTCAAGTATCTCAACTTCTGCCCTTACAGTCGGTTTTCCATTATTGTTTACAATCTTTATACGCGAAGCATCGGCATCATTTGTCTCGACAGCTTCACCATTTTTATCACGAAGAACTATATTGGCTGTTACATTCATTGTTCGTGTCAATCCGGCAACATCTACCTCTGCCGTTGCCTTCGTAACACTGTTAACCACCGATTCCGGTCCTTCTATCTTAACCTGATCAAGATCGATTGCCTTATCTCCGACTATATATTTGTCATCGGGATGTCCGATCTGAACAGGCTTAAGTTCAAACGTCTTGCTTATCTTCTTTTCTACGTTATACTCCAGCTTATCGTTACTTAGCTCTATATCTACGATATCCGTACCGTTGCTGTTCTCTACCACTGCTTCAATAGGTATTGATCTGACTGTGCCGTCAGAACCCTGAACGGGTAAATTTTTCAGATCGGCTACCAACTTAATGTCATTGCTTGTCAAAGTATCAACTATAGATTTCTTTCCTTTGACCTTTACACTCTGACTAAGATCAGAAGAATCCACTGCCCATCCGACAAGATTATTATTCTTTAAATAATTACTGTTATCAATAATACTGACCTTAACATCTCTGATCTGCCTTGAAATTTGAGGATCCTGATTATTCGTCACAGACAACCATATGACCCCGGCAAATACCAGCGAAGCAAGCTTAAGCCCAAAATTTGACATGATCTTCTTCATCTCTTCACCCTGGCCTTTCTGGCAAAGTGCTTAATATGCGTTTCTTCCGCATGCTTGTTCTGCAAAACCTTAAGCCTGTCTCTTAGTCTGTCACTGTCAACAGATTTATCGAGTTCGCCTTCATATGCAACGCTTATCTTTCCTGTTTCCTCAGAAACAATGATAGTAAGTGAATCAGTCACTTCAGATACACCGATACCAGCACGGTGTCTGGTTCCAAGTTCTTTACCAATTCCCATGTTGTCTGACAAAGGAAGGTAACATGTTGCGGATACAACTCTGTCTCCGCGTATTATTACAGCACCGTCATGAAGCGGTGTGTTATGTTCAAAAATATTTATAAGAAGCTGACTCGTAACAATTCCGTCAACAGCTATACCCGTTCTCTCAAATTCAGCAAGTGAAAAATCCTGCTGAATAACAATAAGTGCTCCCGTACGAACTTTTGACATTTCGACACAGGCCCTTACAATCTCATTAAGTGTCTTATCAGAAAAACGCTCCTGGAACTTCATATCTCCGAAGAAGAATGCATTGGAGAAGAAGTTTTTTCTTCCAAGTTCTTCCAACGCTCTTCGAAGCTCAGGTTGCAATATAATAACTACTACTATGATGATAACGTTAAAGAAATTTCCAACAATCCACAATATTGTATTCATCTGGAAAAATTCCGCAAACAAGATGAATGCAATAATGACTATTACGCCTTTAAGCATTGACCAAAGTCTGGAGTTTTTTGCCCACAACAAAACATGATAAACCAGAAACGCGATAATAAGTATCTCCAGAATATCAGTAGGTCTCACGGAAGGTATACGAAACGCTTCAAGATCAAAAAACTGCTGAACTGTTTCCATATCAATCCTTTAAAAATCACCTGTGCTGATCCATTGCACGGTTGATCTTCTTAACCTTCCTTTCCGGCGTAGAAACTGTAACCTTTGGTACCGCCTTTACATAATAATAATATTCATCATCTTCAAACTGAACTTTCTCAGTTCTGCTGTAATCCAGATTGAATGCAAAGAACTCAACCACAAACATAAAAAGCGCTGAAATAATTGTTCCGATAACAACACCGACCAGAGACATCTGCGTGTCATAGATAAGATCTCCGATCATAGTGCACATAATAAGCGAAACCGCACCGGCAATTATAGCAATCTTCCATGATTTATCAACAGAAGACCTGCGAATGGCATATACAATAGCGATAGTTATTGAAAATGCAACTATCGAAACAACCATAGCTTTATCACCAAGAAGTCCTGTAATTACGGACTGGAATGCATTGGCGACCTCTTCCACACCTTCACTTCCGAAAGACTGTGAGTTCTTGGAGAAGAACGCCAGCATATATGAAATGATAAGTCCAAAAGATACCGACACCATGGATGTAGGACCACCTAAAAGTCCCATAGCCAGAGGCATCACATACGGTATATGCATAAAGAAAAACAGCGGAGTCAAAAGAACCGCAAGTGTATCTTTAGGCGAGAACCTGAAATACAACAGGAACATCAGAACAAACACTATCAGTGCAAAAAGCGCACATTCCGTGGATAATTCAAAAAGATGTCCGGTGATAAACAATGCCGCAATAAATACTATAAAATTGGGCGTGAGAATCGAACACAAAAGCGATGCCATCAGAACTATCACGAAATTCTTAAGACTGTCCATGTATCCCAATTTGCCGTTTATTATGAGGATAGTGATAAGAGCCAAAAGGAATTTCCACGCGTAGCTGATGTACACCTCGTTTTTGATATAAAATTTTTTAATATAGATTTTTAATTCCAATAATGAAGTCATGTTACTGTTCCTTTTCGTACATTCTTGCCAGTTTCTTTAAATTTTCATAATATGCTCTCATACTCCTACGCATTCTGGAATAACGATAAGAGTATATTATATATGAAGCAAGCGAATACACGCCAACAAGCAGGAGGTAGTATATCAGCCACCTCCTGCCGGTTGCAATCAGATTTTCCGTATTATATACATCAGATAACACTTTTTCAAAATCGTATAATACATATGCCGCGATAAATACCGCGAAAACAATCGTTGCACTAATAAGCGACTTTATAACATTAAAAGCCACGTAATCACTCTTAAAATAAGAGTTTATTGCGTCATTATTTTTTCCTTCTCGATCAATAAATGCAGCCATCTTGGTCATCAAAATGACTTTCTCTTCATTTAACATCTTTGCTCCTTAAGTATCCAGGAAACGCATTCCGGCTCTGTCATCCTTCTTGACATGCTCCTGCATCCCCGTTTTGGGTTTTGCGAAGCTGTTTGACAGGGTGTTTGCCATCGATGCCTTACATTTAGCACAGAATCTTCCTGTTAAAATTGACTCTCCGCAATTCTCGCATTGAAGCTGAATCGGTGAGTGTTCTGAAAACATAAGCCTCTCTTCACGTATCCACTGCTGAATCATCTTTGAGGAAACCTTATTATCATCCGCAATCTGCCTAAGAGTGGCTCTTGGGTTGTCTTGTATATATTGCTTAACTCTCTGAAAATCTTCTTCAATATCTTTTTTACACTGATCGCATATCGCAGGACCACCGATATGATTGAACATCTTTCCACATCTGGAACAGTTTCGTAAGTTCATATACATGACCTCCGCTAATCTATGTTGTTTGCCCGATTGCGAGTGTTAAAAAATAAACTTTTTCAGCTCCGGCCAATCTTAACAAACGGGCAATCTCATCAATGGTACTTCCCGTTGTATAGATGTCATCGATAATAAGTATGCACTTAAATTTTACATCATTTCGTTGTATATTAAAAGCCTTTTTCAAATTATTACGACGCCCGCGGACATCCAGATTCTTCATGGGCAATGTGTTTCTGCTTCTTTGAATCAGGTCTGCACACATAGGTATATCAAGTATTTCAGATACTTTCCGCGCATAGACTTCAGCCTGATTGTAGCCTCGCTCCGCTGCCTTGCGCCGGTACATAGGAACAGGCACTATCAGATCGATTCCAAGACCGGAAAGCTTCTTCCCGAGAGCCTTTTTGGTTGCCTTTGCATAAAAATCCGCATATTCCTGCCTTCCCATGTACTTAAATCTGTATATGGATCCGGAAATACTCCTGTATTGAAAAAGAGAAAATCCCCTGTCGTAGGAATGTCTCATTTTAGCGCAATCATCGCAATATTCGCTGTCAACATCCTCGCCTCCGAGACTTTTTCCACATTTTATACATATCGGAGCTTTTACATAGCTGATCTTTTTTCTGCAATCATCATGAATAAGACGCCCTCTTCTTATCCTGCCGTTTCTGATCTCAAAAGCATTTAATATTCCGTCGCATACAGGGCATCTTCCGGGGTAAACAATTTCTTTCACCACACAGAATATGTCTTTTATTTCATTAGTTACTGTCTGCATCAAATATTTCTTTTATCCTATCCGCAAGTCCCGTATATCTCTTAAGCTGTTCTTCATTTTCTGCCATTTCGCAGAGCGTCTTGCTGCTTCCGAGAACGCAGACCGTGCTCCTTGCTCTTGTCACAGCCGTGTAAAGAAGATTTCTGTTAAGAAGCATTCTCGGTCCTCCGAGAATAGGCAGAATTACCGCAGGATATTCACTGCCCTGGGACTTGTGTATTGTTATTGCATAAGACAGTTCTATTTCATCGAGTTCGGAAAAAGGATATCTTACTCTTCTGTGTTCGTCAAATTCAACGACAACGTCCTGCGAATATTCATTTATTTCCTTAACAATTCCCATATCGCCATTGTACACTCCCATTCCGGAATCAACGGTAATATTGTATTTTCCTACAACTTCCCACTTTGCCTGATAATTGTTTCTTATCTGCATCACCTTATCGCCTTCTCTGATGATAAGGTCACCGTATGCATGTTCTTTCTTGGAAGGTTCCGGCGGATTCAGGTACTTCTGAAGCACGAGATTGAGCTGCATGGCGCCAAGCGGACCTTTTTTCATCGGGGTAAGAACCTGGATATCGTATGGCGTAGCTTTGACATATCCCGGAAGCTTATCCCTTATCAGCTGGATCATATGCTTATATATGACATCAGCGTCACTTCTTTCAAGAAAAAAGAAATCCTTACTCTTATTGTCAAGGACAGGCTTCTCTCCCCTGTGGATCCTGTGCGCATTCATTACAATGTCGCTCTCCTCCGCCTGTCTGAATATCTTTTTCAAAAAGATTGTAGGAAACTTTCCGCTTGATATAAGATCTCCGAGAACCTGTCCCGGTCCCACACTCGGAAGCTGTGAACTGTCTCCGACAAGTATCAGATGAACTCCCGGCACAAGTGCTCTTAAAAGAGCATTAAAAAGATGCGTATCAACCATCGACATCTCATCGATTATAAGCGCGTCGGTTTCAAGCGGATTATCTCTGTTCTTTTCAAATTTTATGCCCTGACGCTTCTCGTCATCCTCATCAACCTGCCCCGTAACTTCCAAAAGTCTGTGGATAGTTTTGGCTTCATATCCTGTAGCTTCCGTCATTCGCTTAGCCGCGCGTCCGGTTGGAGCCGCAAGCATGATATCAAGCCCTTCCGAGGCATAGTAGTTAATTATTGTATTTATCGTAGTGGTCTTACCCGTTCCCGGACCGCCCGTTATTATAACAACTCCGTTTGCAATACTCTTTATGACCGCATCTCTTTGAAGATCGTCGAGCTCGATTCCTTTTCTGTGCTCAATCTCCAGAATCCGGTTCTTATAAAGTTCTTCCTCTTTCGGCCCTATTTTTTCCGATATATTAAGTCCGTGGAGCATTGCGGCACAGCCTTGCTCCTCGTAATAATACGAAGATGCATAGACATTGTCCTCGCCCTTACAAACAAGTTTTTTATCCATTGTAAGATTCTGAACCTGTGTCATTATGTCATCTGTGTCAATCTCATCCTCCGGATTATTCTGCAAAAGAAGTGATGTCTTATACACGAGTTCTTTCATAGGAAGATAGGTGTTTCCATCCATCGTTCCCTGCAAAAGAGTGTACATGATACCACTCCTTATCCTATATTCTGAATCAACGCGTATTCCGACTTTTTCAGCGATATCATCTGCTATCTTAAAGCCGATTCCCGCAATGTCATCTGCAAGTTTGTACGGATTTTCTTTAATAATCCCATAGATACCCGTTCCGTACCTGTTATATATCTTGACAGCCATAGCGTTTGTTATTCCATACTGCTGCAAAAAGATCATTGCATCTCGCATTTCTCTTTTATCCGCCATCTGTATAGATATATCAATCGCCTTCTTCTCGCTGATTCCCTTAATCTCAGCAAGTCTCTCCGGTTCATCTTCGATTATTCTGAAAGTATCTGCTCCGAACTTTTTGACAATCCTGGCTGCAAGGGCTTCTCCTATCCCTTTTATCGCGCCGGATCCAAGATATCTCTGCATTGAGACGGCATCGTCGGGTATGACAATTTTATAAGACTCTACTTTGAGCTGATGGCCGTAAACAGGGTGTTCAACATATACCCCTTCCATCTCCAAAGTATCTCCGACATCCGCATCCTTGAAATTTCCTATGCAGGTGATCTCATCATCTTCCGTGACAATGTTAGCCACCGAATATCCATTTTCCGCATTTCTGTAAATGAAATGCTCAATATATCCTTTGACGTTTTCTTTTTCCATAGTGAATAGTATAGCATAAGAAAAAGGATCCGATTCTTAAGATTTCTTAAGAATTGAATCCCATGTACTCATTACAATATGTATATCAAATATCTTATGTTTCTGAACTTGCTTCCGTTCCCTGTTCTGAATTATTCTCGGCAGGTGCTTCAGGAATATCATAGTTCCTCTTAAGATTTTCATAGAGCATCTGTGCAAATCCGTTGCTCTGCTTATCAACAGATGTAGCACATACGTCCTGAAGTGTCTGATCTTTGAAAAAATCAACCAGAGTAGATGTTGAATTATCTGACTTTTCAGGTTTAAGAGCATCTACAGACTTCTGCATCTCCTTAAATATCTGCTCTAAGAAATACGACTCGAAGCCTTTACATGCAGCCCAAAGTTCGTCATCGGAAGACTTCTCGTTTGTCTGCTCGAGCTTATTTTTAAGAGCTTCTGTAGAGGCATTCTTACTCTCACGCATCGCATATTCAGTTATGCCCGTTGCATTTATACCACTGATATCAAATCCTGCCATGGCTATTCTCCATCAATTATCTCTTAAGACCATTTGCAGTCTGCATCATTTCGTCTGTCGTCTGGATTGCTGTTGAGTTCATCTCGTAAGCTCTCTGTGCAACGATAAGATTTACCATCTCTGTTGCAACATTAACGTTGGAGCCTTCAAGATATCCCTGTTCAATTGTGCTAAGCTTAACCTCTCCGGCTGCCTCAGCTTCAAGAATAGGTTCTCCGCTTGCTGCAGTCTCCTGCCAAGCTGCTCCGCCCACTCTCTCAAGGCCTTCCCTGTTACGGAACTGCCAAAGGCCAATCTGAGGTCCGATTGCCTGAGGAACGCCCTCATCATCGGGATAATAGATCTTGCCGTCTCCGCCAATCTCAATTCTGCTCGCTAAGGCATTACCGTCAACCACGATAGGATTGCCGTCAATTCCAAGAACCGGATTACCTTCAGCTGTTGTAAGCTCAAGAGTTGTTCCGCCTGTCTCCTGAAGAGCCCATGTGAAATTACCGTTTCTGGTGTACTGAACAGTCTCTCCGTCAGCCGCCGTATAAGCAAAGAAACCGTCACCGCTTATAGCAAGAGCTGCAGGATTTTCATTATTCTGCAAGGATCCCTGTTTAAAGAACTGATTTATTGTAGATGTACGGGTACCAAGGCCCACCTGCGAATTGGTCGGCTTAGGTTCACCGTTTGCCGTAGTTGTAACTGTCTGAAGCTCCTGATATAAAAGCGACTTAAACTGCGCTCCCTGAGCTTTATATCCGACTGTATTAACATTTGCAAGGTTGTTCGATATAGTATCTACGTTTGTCTGCTGGGCATTCATTCCTGTTGCCGCTGACCATAAACTTCTAACCATAGACATACCTCCCTCTCTTTGGTATGTATCGGCACAATGGCTCTAATACTTTATAAAAAAAGAATAAAATTTTTCGGAGGATTATTTATCCAAGTCGTCCGAGCTGATTTGCTGCTATATCAAGTGTATCGTCGATTGTTGTTATCATTCTCTGGTTTGTATCGTAGTTTCTCTGAACCGCGATCATATTCACCATCTCATCAACAACCGAAACATTTGACTGTTCCAAAAATCCCGAATATACACGTCCCGTTCCTTCTATTGGATTGGTACCGTCAACGGGGATATACATATTTTCGCCGTAGTGCTCAAGATTGTCATATGAGATACGTCCGTCGGGATATGTTGTCTTCTCAAAATCAAATATTCCGATCTGTGCAACAACCTCACCATCCTGAACAATATTACCGTTCATGCTCACTTCGACAGGAAGCGACGGATCAAGCTCAATATGGCCTCCGTCCTGTGAAAGAACAAAGTCTCCATCCTGAGTAACAAGTTCTCCCTCAGCGGTAACCGTAAAGTTTCCGTCTCTGGTATACATTATATTGGTCTGCCCCGGAAGATCTCTCTCGATATTCCTCGCCTTATTGGTATATTCTATTCCAAAGAAACCATTTCCGCCGATAGCCATATCATACTTATTTCCGGTTTCTTTCATTGGGCCTTCCGACCAATCAACATAGCCTTCACCAATCTTTACTCCCGGATTAATAATGCCCAGTCCACGCGCAGTGAACGGGGCATCAGTATAATCTTTAATTTTAAGCGCAAGCTGATCACTGAAAGACTGTGATGTTGTGCCTTCCTTCTTAAAACCGTTTGTGTTGGCATTGGCAAGATTGTTGGTCAGCACATCCATCCTGTGCTGCTCGTTGATCATTCCTGTGTAAGCAGTGTAAAGACCTTTTACCATTCTCTTTCCCTCATACCATTCCGGTGCGTAACACCGGACATTCTTTATTGTTTAATCCCTGATATCTATCTTCATTGCCGATCATCAATCCTGATGATAACCAACAATAAATTCAACATAACGACCGGTTCCGATAGCAACCGCTGTCATAGGATCCTCTGCTGTCATTGTATTGATTCCGGTCTTGGAATAGATAAGATCTTCAAGTCCGCGAAGAAGTGCTCCGCCACCTGTAAGAACTATTCCTCTGTCAGCAATATCAGCCGCAAGTTCCGGAGGTGTATTCTCAAGAACGCTGTGAATAGCCTCGATAATCTGGGATGTAGGCTCTCTGAGAGCTTCTTCTGTCTCTTCAGAAGATACTCTTACAGTTTTGGGAAGACCTGTAACAAGGTTACGTCCTCTTACATCCAGGAAATCATCTTCCGGTCTGGGATAAGCTGAACCAATCTTAATCTTTATATCTTCGGCAGTTCTGTCACCGATAAGAAGATTGTGCTTCTTTCTCATGTAACGAACAATTGCCTCATCAAAATCATCTCCCGCAACCTTAACGGATGTGCTCACAACCGTTCCGCCGAGTGAGATAACCGCAATATCAGATGTACCGCCACCTATATCAACGATCATGTTTCCGCAGGGCTTTGTAATATCAATTCCTGCACCGATCGCTGCCGCAATAGGTTCCTCGATAGTCTTAACATCTCTTGCACCGCAAAGTCTTGTAGCATCTTCAACGGCTTTCTTCTCTACTTCCGTAGCGCCGCTGGGAACACATACAGCGATAAAAGGTTTTCTATGAATTTTTCTTCCGATAGCTTTCTTAATGAAGTATCTCATCATCTGCTCAGTAATCTTGTAGTTAGAGATAACTCCCTGCCTCAGAGGTCTGACGGCAACAATATTACCGGGTGTACGGCCAAGCATAAGCCTTGCATCCTCACCGATTGCCTTGATCTCCTCTGTGTCTCTGTCATAAGCTACTACAGAAGGTTCCTTAAGAACTACTCCCTTTCCCCTTATGTAAACGAGAACAGATGCCGTTCCTAAATCAATTCCGATGTCTGCATACTGCATAATTTAAGGTACCCCTTTCAAAACTGTGTGTCATTCATTTATTTTAGCGCATAAGTGCGGATAATAAAATGTTAATAATACATTGCCATTATAAACCATCTTATAAAGATTTAAAAGGGGCTACCTCTATTAATATCGGACATTTACTGTCAAAACTTAAGCCTCAAATAAAAATTGTGCATATTTTAGCCTTATATTATCATAAAAGTGCCGCAAGTGCCTAAATTACGCACATTTCTATACTTTTATAAGAACACGTTTTCACTTAATGATAACTGCATATATATTCAGTTTTTCTTCAGCATACGTTTTATGTATGCACCGGTATATGATTTTTTGCACTTTGCTACTTCTTCAGGTGTACCGCAGGCAACAACGGTTCCGCCTCCCGAACCGCCTTCCGGTCCCATATCTATGATGTAATCTCCCGTCTTTATCACATCCAGGTTGTGCTCAATAACAACGACCGTATTCCCCTGTTCAACGAGCTCATGCATGATCTTTACAAGTTTCTGCACATCGGCAAAGTGAAGTCCCGTCGTAGGTTCATCAAGAATATATACCGTTTTTCCCGTACTGACTTTACTAAGCTCCGTCGCAAGTTTTATTCTCTGCGCCTCACCGCCCGAGAGCTCCGTACTCGGCTGGCCAAGTTTGACATATCCAAGTCCGACATCATAAAGTGTCTGTATCTTTCTTTTGATCGTCCTTACATTTTCAAAGAAAGTAAGCGCTTCTTCAACCGTCATATCAAGAACGTCATAGATATTTTTTCCTTTGTATCTGACTTCCAGAGTCTCATGGTTGTATCGCTTTCCTCCGCAGACTTCACAAGGAACATATACATCCGGAAGGAAATGCATCTCAATCTTGATGATTCCGTCTCCGCCACAGGCTTCGCATCGTCCGCCTTTAACGTTAAACGAAAATCTTCCCTTCTTGTATCCTCTTGCTTTTGCGTCGGGAGTACCTGCAAAAAGATCTCTTATCATGTCAAATACGCCCGTATACGTCGCGGGATTTGACCTCGGAGTCCTTCCGATAGGTGACTGGTCAATTGCAATAACCTTATCAACCTGATCAAGTCCTTCTATCCCCTTGTGTTTTCCGGGGATGCATCTTGCTCTGTTAAGGTCTCTTGCAAGATGTTTATAAAGTATCTCATTGACAAAAGAACTCTTTCCGGAACCCGAAACGCCCGTAACTATCGTAAGTACACCCAGCGGAACGTCTATATCTATGTTCTTAAGGTTATTCTCACTTGCACCGAGCACTTTAAGCCAGCCCTTTGGTTCTCTTCTTGTTTCCGGCACTTCTATCTTGAGCTTACCCGCAAGATATTGACCCGTTATAGACTCTTTGACTTTCATGATGTCTTCAGCCGTTCCCGTAGCGACAATCTTACCACCTCTGGAACCTGCTCCCGGTCCGACATCAACAATATAGTCAGCCTCTCTCATAGTATCTTCGTCGTGTTCCACGACAATAAGAGTATTTCCTAAATCTCTTAAATTCTTGAGAGTGTTTAGAAGCTTATCATTATCCCTCTGATGAAGTCCGATACTAGGCTCATCAAGAATATAGCATACTCCGCAAAGCCCCGACCCTATCTGCGTTGCAAGTCTTATACGCTGTGCCTCTCCTCCGGAAAGCGTACCCGTCGCTCTTGAAAGAGAAAGATATCCAAGTCCTACATCCACAAGGAATCCCACTCTCGCTCTTATTTCCTTTAATACCTGTGCACCGACAAGCTCCTGATGCTCGCTCAGCTTAAGATTCTCAAGGTAATTCTGCAGTTCATCGACAGACATAGATGTAATCTCATAGATGTTCTTGTCATCTATGGTAACCGCCAACGATTCCTTTTTAAGCCTCTGTCCGCCGCACAGCTGACAGGGCGTAATTCTCATAAACTCCTGATATTCGGCTTTCGCCGTTTCCGAAAATGTCTCTCTGTATCTCTGCTCAACATTCTTAATAAGTCCGTCAAAAAGAATCGGATAATCACCTTCACCTCTTGATCCTTTGTAATGCACATTGACAGTCTTGTCAGCTCCGTGTATAAGCATATGCCTTACCTTTTCCGAAAGGTCGCAAAAAGGCGTATCAAGGCTGAACTTATAAGCTTTTGCAAGCGCTTTCAACGTCGCATTACTAAAGCTTCCTTCCTTATTAGCGGACTGCCATCCCATAACAACGATACATCCGTCATTTATGGAAAGAGTCTTATCAGGGATCATAAGATCCTCGTCAAATTCCATCTTATATCCGAGTCCCGCACAGTCAGGACAGGCACCAAAAGGATTATTGAACGAAAAACTCCTCGGTTCAATCTCAGGAATACTGATGCCACAATCAGGGCACGCAAAATTCTGGCTGAAATTCAGCTCTTTTCCATCCACTACGTCTACTGTAAGAAGTCCGTCAGCAAGTTGCAAAGCGCTCTCTATTGAATCGGCAAGTCTTTTCCTCAGGTTCTCGTTATCGTCTCTTATGACAATTCTGTCAACTATAACCTCGATGCTGTGTTTAATATTCTTATCCAGTTTAATTTCTTCCGAGAGCTCATATTGGCTTCCGTCTATCCTGACTCTTACATAGCCGGCTCTTTTTGCTCTGTCGAGAGTCTTTGCGTGTTCACCTTTTTTTCCTCTTACTACAGGTGCAAGAAGCTGCAGCTTGGTACCGTCACCAAGTGCCATGATCTGGTCACACATTTCATCAACGGTCTGCCTTCTTATCTCACGTCCGCAGTTCGGGCAATGCGGTATACCTATCCTTGCATACAGAAGTCTAAAGTGATCATAAATCTCTGTAACCGTTCCCACAGTCGATCTCGGGTTCTTGTTGGTTGATTTCTGGTCAATCGAAATTGTCGGCGAAAGGCCTTCTATTCTCTCAACATTAGGCTTATCCATCTGTCCGAGGAACATTCTCGCGTAAGATGAGAGCGACTCCATGTATCGTCTCTGTCCTTCCGCAAAAATAGTATCAAAAGCAAGCGAAGATTTACCCGATCCCGAAAGCCCCGTAAAAACGGTCAAAGTATCTCTAGGTATCTTCACGCTTACATGTTTAAGGTTATGCTCATCCGCCCCGCGAACCCTTATATAATCATGGATATCCGTGGGAAGTATTCTCTTTGCTGTCGTATTCTTTTTTGTCATCCTGCTGTTATCCGACATCTGTTTATCTCCTGTCATTAATCCTTTTTCTTTCACAAGAATCAGCTCACACTATCAGCTGCATTGTCCTGACTGTCATCATTATTATTTATCGCCATAGCAAAATGCACCGGAACCATAATATACATCGGATGCAAATATCTGTAATTAGTAACCGGTCCAAGTAAATATGTTGCTTCCAGTATCAAAAGCGCAACCGGAATTACAGTCTCATATTTTTTTCCTCTTCTTATCATTATAATCAGGCAAAGTACCATGCTGTAAAACGGGAATGACAAAGACAGGAAATTACTTATAAGAGGCAAAGTGCTCAGCTTACTTTCCAGTCTTGCCATCGCATAATAAAAAGGGCGAATAATTTCAAAAATGCCATGAGTATAATATGCATCTGCACTACCGCTGAAATAATCAGGATATAATCCGATTTCAACATATTCTCTTTGGGCAAACTCATCATTTCCGGTTGATGCGGGGTACCACAGTTCTACATTTGTATCAAGTGCAGCGCATAAATATGTGATCGGACTGCGCTTCAATCCCTTAAAATATATATCCCAGAAAGGTTCCTTGTTTTCGTCATAAAGCCCATTATTCAATGAGTTTTTTACCGGATCCGCAAAGCGGTAATTATATTCATCAACACAAGAAAGATATTCATTAATTGTTGCTTTCTCTTCTTCGCTAAAACATCCCTCCTTGGCATACACTGCGGCGATCTGCTGAATCGGTATGGAAAGAAATTCTGACGAATCGGTATAATGAATGTCAAAGGCCGGATAAACAACGACAGGTGTAACGATCGATATTATAAGAGCCGGCAAAATACTGATAAGCTCAAGCTTTTTTATCCGTGCAGGTGCAATAATAATCACCATTAAGAATAAGACAACCATCGCATATATCATATTGTTTCTGAAAAAGCATGCAAGCAAACAACTGATAAAGCATGTAAATGCCCTTTTCTCCGTAGTCATCAAATCATAAAGCGATGTTAAAAATACTATTAAGCAGCATCCGAAATATACATCCTTTGTTGTAACAAATGAAAAAAGCCAAAAAATCGGGTTGATGATATAGTATATCCCCGAAAGCAGAATTAAAACCGAAGGAGCTTTTTTCTTTCTCAGCCAGGTCAGCACATAGCAAAATGTGATATTTACGACAACTATCTGGATTATCGAGTAGATCACATTAGCCATATATATGTTGTGAAGCAGGTTTGCCACATAAAACAGCGCTTTCCAGAAAATCGTATAAAAGATCGGCTGCTGATTATCAAGCGAACGTTCCCCTATTGCCTGAAAATAAATTGTAAAGTAATCATACGTACCCACTCCCGGAAAAAACACCAGAAAAGCTATTACATCAAGAATCGTTACGATTGCGAAAAATACTATAAGTTGCTTTCTTCCCAGCTCTATTTCCGGTAGCTTCCCGGAAAACGAAGAATACAACGTTTCCAAGACATATGGTGTATACACTGCCAATAAATGGGCTGTCACAATAAAAATCACCAAATTATAAACCGGATGAGTACAAAATGACATCAGATCATGCTCTGTGTATATTGTCTTTCCAACCAATAAAAGTAATGAAAAAAATGCGGATATAACAATATCCCTTTTGTTAGGATTCAGTATCTTACAATACAGTTTTTCTTGCATCGTCAATATGAAAAATGCAAAAAACAGTACCATATCTCCCACTGCCACAACATCAGTTTTACTGATATATGAACCAACTGCGATTGTCCATAGCATTGATACCGCAAAACATATTGCGCTTCTTTTTACAACATCTTTTTCCATACAAGTCTCCCCACCTATTGTCAGTTATTTTCCTTCCGTCAGATCGTTGTAAATCTTCTTAAGTTCTATCATTTGATCTCTGAGTGTCGCCGCAGTCTCAAAATCCAGCTCTGTAGCGGCACGTTTCATCTTCTTTTGAACCTGTCCGATAAGTTTCTCAAGTTCATCCTTATCCATTGCCTCAGGATCTTTTTCAAATTTAACCTCTTCCTTGGCAATAGCCTTTGTAACTGCGATAAGTTCTCTTACCGCCTTCTTTATGGTCTGCGGAGTTATTCCGTGTTCCTTATTGTATGCTTCCTGTATCTTACGTCTTCTCGCCGTTTCATCAATGGCTTTCTTCATTGAATCAGTCATGTTATCGGCGTACATTATGACGTGGCCTTCCGCGTTACGCGCAGCACGCCCGATTGTCTGAATAAGCGATGTCTCCGAACGAAGAAATCCCTCTTTATCCGCATCTATTATTGCAACAAGCGAGATTTCCGGAATATCAAGTCCCTCTCTCAAAAGGTTGATTCCAACAAGAACATCAAAGACATCCAGACGCATATCTCTGATTATCTCTGCTCTTTCAAGCGTATCTATGTCTGAATGAAGGTATTTTACCCTTATTCCGGACTCTGCAAGGTACTCTGTCAGATCCTCAGCCATTCTCTTTGTGAGTGTAGTGACAAGAACCTTATTTTTCTTGTCTATTTCTTTTCGGATCTCACCGATTAGATTGTCAATCTGTCCCTCGACCGGACGCACAGAAATCTCCGGATCGAGAAGCCCCGTAGGTCTTATAACCTGCTCTGCTCTCAAAAGTTCATGTTCTTCCTCATATTTACCTGGAGTAGCGGAGCAAAAGAGCATCTGATCTATATGTGATTCAAACTCTTCAAAATTAAGAGGTCTGTTATCGAGCGCCGACGGAAGTCTGAATCCGTAATCAACAAGAGTCAGTTTCCTGCTCCTGTCTCCATGATACATGGCACCGACCTGCGGTATAGTCATATGCGACTCATCCACTATTATCAAAAAATCCCTGTCAAAGAAGTCCAAAAGTGTAAGCGGAGGTTCTCCCGGCGCCATAAAATTAAGATGCCTTGAATAATTCTCGATTCCCGAGCAAAAGCCCGTTTCCTTCAGCATCTCTATATCAAAATTGGTTCGCTCAGAGATTCTCTGAGCCTCAATAAGTCTATCCTCTCCCTTAAAGAACTTGATCTGTTCCTCAAGCTCTTTCTCAATTTCAACGCACGCCATGTTGATCTTCTCCTGAGGAACAACATAGTGTGAAGCAGGATAGATCATGACGTGCGAAAGCTCGCTTCTTACCTTAGCTGTGACAGGTTCAATCTCAGTAATCCTGTCTATCTCATCGCCAAAGAACTCTATCCTTATCAGATAATCATCCGCATTAGCAGGGAAAACCTCTATCGTATCGCCCCTTACCCTGAAATTGCATCTTCCGAGCTCAAGATCGTTTCTCGTATACTGTATCGCAACAAGCTCTTCTATCGTCTTGTCTCTATCCTTCTGCATTCCCGGGCGAAGTGAAATTGACATTCCCTTAAATTCATCAGGGCTTCCAAGTCCGTATATACAAGATACGCTGGCAACAACGATAACATCCTTCCTCTCAGAAAGTGATGCCGTTGCCGAAAGCCTGAGCTTATCAATCTCATCATTTATCGACGAATCTTTTGCAATATATGTATCTGTCTGAGGAACATACGCTTCAGGCTGATAGTAATCGTAGTAGGACACAAAATACTCAACTGCGTTTTCGGGAAAAAACTCCTTCATCTCGCCATAGAGCTGGCCTGCCAGAGTCTTGTTGTGGCTGATGATCAGCGTGGGTTTATTTAAGGCCGCTATGACATTTGCCATAGTGAACGTCTTACCGGAGCCCGTAACGCCAAGAAGAGTTTCAAACTGGTTGCCTGCTTTGAAACCCTCAACTAATTCTTTTATCGCCTGCGGCTGATCTCCCGTAGGTTTAAATTCAGAGTGTAATTTGAAATCCATTTTTCTATTCCCCTCAGCAAGCTCACTAAGTGCTCTACTCAAAAAAGAAATGATATACCGCTGTTACAGTATATCATTTCAGAATTCACGCGTCTATAAAAAATTTGAACACATGTTCGCATTTTTCTTTATTCTGTTATAATTATAGAGAATTGGCAATACGCTTTGCTAATTATCCAGCCACAGAAGCCAAGGGGACGGTTCATCTGTCTTCTCAGCTTTTGCGAGAAGACAGATGAACCGTCCCCTTGGCTTCCTTGGCTTACCTCGACACAATGTCACGAATCAACTTCGCATCATCGCCCGCAACAATGAAATATCCAAATCTGGAAGAGCTGTCCACAACTTTTCTGTCGGTAATCTCTTCAACACTACTCTCAATAACAAGATCCTGATATTTTGAACAAATCTCCTGACAATAATCGGCATCTTCGCGGCCGAAAACAAATTTGATCCCTGCGGCTTTGTGCTTGCTACCGGGCGTAAGATCTGGTTCATTTCCAAGCGCAACGTCAATAACTGCTTTTACAAAGTCAATTCCCGTAGTCAGATGCACAAGTGAACTTCCGATGCAGTCTCCGCCCATTCTTCCGCCTATCTCGACAATCTTTATAACGCCGTCTTCGCGGATCAGTATCTCGGAATGAGACGCACCGTTCTCAATCTCGAGCGCATCAAGCGCATTATATATAACTTTTCTGATATTTTCATAAGTCTCGGCACCGACAGGTGCAGGCTCAAAATGTCCCGTCTCGATGAAATTCGGGCTTCCCGTGGTAAACTTCTCAGTCACGGCAAGAAGCGTATGCTTCCCGTTATACGAGATACATTCTACGCTATACTCTTTTCCCTCAACAAACTCTTCAATGATCGCAGTCTTCTCAAAGCTCACATCTCTTGCAGATGCTATCGCAGCCATGATTCCCGACTTTGAGCTAAGCTTTGTAACTGCTCTGCTTCCCGATCTGTCAGTCGGCTTAACAATTATCGGATATTCCAGCCCAAGCTCATCAACATTTACCGAATCATCGGCCAAAACATATTTAGGACAAGGAACATTCTTTTCCGTAAGGGCATTTCTCATTGCAAACTTATTGGTCGACTTATACGTGCATGAAATCGAATTACCCGAAAGTCCCATCTTATCGGCAACATAATTCACAGTCACCATTGCAAGATCCGATGCAATACTGCATATTCCGTCAATTCCAATCTCTTTGCACTTCTCACAGATAGCTTCTTTTTCAACAATACTTATCGGATAAAAGAAATCGGCCGTAGCTTCTCCTACATCTCCAACGCCCCATGCAAACACATGAGTTTCAAGTCCCATTTCTTTTGCCTTTAAAATCAGCGGATTCTGAAGATATGAAGCGCCGATGATCGCCAGTTTTTTCATATACTACTCCTCTTCGTGTCGGTTAAGCATTTCGTCAATAATATAAATAGGTCTTCCTTTACTTTCGGAAAAGATATTTCCGATATATATCCCGACTATTCCCAATGCGCTCAGCATAAGTCCGCCCATCATGTATATCGAAGCAACAACCGAAGGCCAACCCATATCAAAATCTTTTACAACATAATATCTGATAACAAGATAGCTCAAATACAAAAATGCCGCACATGAAAGTGCAAATCCCAGCTTAACCGCCATAAACAACGGCTTATTGGACTGTGCGGTAATAAGGCTGATAGCAAGATTAACTTTTTTACTGAAAGTATAAGATGACTTTCCCGCAAATCTTTCATCCGACTCAAGCTCGATAGTTGTATCGTTGTAGCCAAGCCACATAAGAAACATGATATAGTCTCTGTTCTGCTCTTTCATCTTAAGAAAAGAGTCCACTACTTTCCTTTTCGCAATGCTGTAGTTTCCCACCTCAAAGTCATACTTCATATCTGAAAGTTTATTATAAACGGCGTAAAAAGATCTTGATAATGCCTTTACTATAAAGGTATCCTTTCTGTCTTTTCGCTTGGAATATACGATATCGTAACCTTCGTCAATCTTGTCCAAAAAAAGCGGTAAAAACTCAGGTCTGTCCTGAAGGTCGCAGTCCATAACCGCAACAAGATCGCCGACAGATTTCTCAAGTCCTGCTGTAATAGCACGCATCTGTCCAAAATTCCTCGAAAGTTTGATTCCGACAACGCGCTTATCATTGGTGCATATTTTCTCGATTTCTTCCCATGATTTCTGCGGACAATGGTCGTCCACCATGATTATCTCAAAAGATTTCCCTGCTTTTTCAAGAGTCGCAACAAGCCTCTTATATAGTTCGGGTACTGCCTCCCTGCATCCGTATACAGGAATAACTACTGAAATATCCATAAACATCCTCGTGTTTTCTTTTAGTATTCCATAATCCTAAGTATGAAATCAACACAGTATATTCTATCATATTACAATCAAAGATTAAACGAATCATATGTATAGACCATGTCCTGCTCTATTACAAAATCATCGCACAAGGAGTTTCTCTTATTGTCTATATGTTCCAGAAGCTGTGTCGTGCACATTGCGGCGGTTGCATCCCCTTCAGAAATCTCAGGCTTTGCGACGCCTTTTTTAAGAAGGCCGGCAACTCCGAATATCATCATAATTCCGACAAATATCACTCCAAATGTATATAAAAAAATAATCATTTTCCCTCCTGAAAAAATTCTTTATCAATAAATTCCGCTATTCTCTCTTTTGCATTATATAATCGCCCTTTAAATGCTGGCACTCGCTCCCTGGCATCACTCTCAACGTAGTTCTTGACAGGTTCCGCATACATGATTGCCATCGACACCATTGCAGACAAGGCAACTGCGACAAGACTTCTCTTCATGTATCTGACAACAATGCCACGTTTTCTTTTTACAATGCTGTCCAAAAGAGCTTTCTCTATCTCGCTGCAAGATCTGAACCTGTCATCGCGTCCCGGCTTTATGCATTTGTTTATTATCTTCGCAAATTCCTCAGAAAGCCCTGTTGCGCCGTTTAGCTTAAAGTTCTCAAGAGCCGCTTCGTTCTTGATATCTATTCCCGTTGTCATCTGCAAAAGAGTCATGCCAAAACAGTATATATCCGTCTTTGGGCTTGTCTGTCCAAGAGTTCCGTACTGTTCGGGCGCCGCAAATCCCACTGTTCCAAGATATGATGTATCAGACTTTTCGCCCTTTCTGTAAATCCTCGCAGCTCCGAAGTCGATGAGATATACCTTGCCGTCTCTGCCTATAATTATATTTGCAGGCTTGAGATCCCTATATATCACAGGTTCTTTCAGACCGTGCAGATACTTAAGTATCCTTATAAGTTCAATCGCGGTCTCAACTGTTTCTTTCTCGGAAAAAACTCCGTTCACCCTAAGCTTTTCAGAAATACTGCTTCCCGAAATATACTGTAAGACCATGAAGCCTTCGCCATAGTCTATGAGTTTCTGCACTCCGCTGTGTTTTAGCCTTTTCAGCATCAACGCCTCGTTTTCCATAGATGCTCTTTCCTTAAAAAAGCCTTTTCCGCTTTCTTTAAGCACCTTAAGCGTCACCTTTTTACCGGTACGCTTATCAAAAGCCGCATAGACTTCGCTTGTTCCGCCTTCACCTATTTTCTTTAATATCTTATATCTCTTTAAATCTTTCATGCGCCAAGCTCCATGCAGAGTGCCGCGACGGATATGTTGTCCGTTTCATTCCTGTCGTATGCTTTCTTTACAAGTTTTTTGCATGCTTCAAGCATATCTTCCGATGTAACGCACATTTGCGGACAAAGCATGCTGTAAAGCTCCGTCTTTTCCATTGTTCTCCAAAATCCGTCAGAGCATGCGATCACGGTCGAGTCATTTTTAATAACTCCCCGCGTTATATCGGGCTCGGCAGTTTTCATTGAACCGAGGCACCTTAATAGAACGCTCTTTTCCCTGTCATTAAACGCTTCTTTTTCGGTTATTATTCCTTCATCCAGCTTCTTTTGCAAAACGCTGTGATCTTTTGTAAGCTTTATAACTTCTCCCTTTGATGCGACATAAATTCTGGAATCCCCGATATTCATGAGCATGTACCTGTCGCCTATCTGCAAAAGAGCTGTGAGTGTCGTCCCAAGATTAATCTTCCTGTGTCTTGCATATCGCCTAAGCTCACCGCTTATCTTGGCGATCAGTCTTCTCCACGACACTTCTATCACGTCCCATAATCTTTCTGTTTCAAGATCCTGCATCAGAGACAATTCCTCATGAAACCAGTTTTCAAGCGACCTGACCACTTTGCAGCTTGCAACCTCTCCCTTAGGCAGACCTCCCATTCCGTCACATACTGCGACAAAAGAAATCCTTCCAAGCTTCTCTGAATTTGCAACTTTTACCAGCACCGAATCCTGATTTACCTTACGGCTTTTACCCGCATCGGTGTAAATACACGCTTTGACTTTCATAACTTCCCTGCTTTCAAAAATGGAAATAATACTCGAAATGAGTAAGAAAAAACCTGTGCTATAGAATTAGCACAGGTCAAGATAATACTATTTATTTTTTTATTTGTCAATAAGCTCCTTCATAACTTCGATTGCCTTCTCTTTCTGATTGTCAATCTTGTCTCTCTGAGCCTTTTCAATATCAAGTTCAACCTCTACATCAGGTTCGATTCCTATTCCGTGGATGTTATATCCGTTTGGAGTATAGTAATCGCTTACCGTAAGTTTAACAGCGGTTCCGTCATTAAGATCGAATACGCTCTGAACGATTCCTTTTCCGAATGTCTTAACACCTACAAGTTTACCGATTCCGTAATCCTTGATCGCACCTGCAAGTATCTCTGAAGCACTTGCCGAATACTGGTTGATAAGAACAACAACCGGAATATCTATCTGACGTGTTCCGTCACAGGTATAATCCTGCTTATTGCCTTCTCTGTCCACGGTATATACAATATTTCCTTTCGGAAGGAGCTGTCTGGCAATATCACAAACAGTTACGAGGTTTCCTCCGGGATTACTTCTAAGATCGATTATAAGTCCCTTGATACCGCTTGCACGAAGCTCAGCAAGACCCTCTGTGAACTGATCTGTTGTAATCTCGTCAAACTCGGAAATCTTAAGATATCCGATTCCGTCCTTGAGAAGTTCGGTCGTAACAGTCGGTACCTGTATCTCATTTCTGATAACATCGACTTCAACGTTATCTACGGATCCGTCTCTTATCAGAGTAAGATGCACGGAAGTACCTTTTTCACCCTTGATCTTTGCAACAACTTCATCAAGAGTAAGTCCCTGTATGCTTTCCTTGTTGACTTCAGCGATGATATCACCTTCCATAAGTCCTGAGTCGGCAGCCGGGCTTCCTTCCATGATGCCTGTTATCACAGGCACATTTTTTTCCTGATCCATTCCGACATATGCACCGATTCCGTAATAAACACCCTTAGTCACGGCCTTGAGTTCTTCAAGTTCATCCGCAGTGTAATAAACAGAATAGGGGTCTCCCAAAGATTCTATAAGTCCCTTGTAGATTCCCTCAGCCTCTGTGCTCTTATCCACATCGTCCTTGTAGTAATTGGTATCAACAAGATTCTCAAGCATTTTAACCTTTTTTACAGTTTCGCTGTTCAAGACTCCGTTTTCATTCTGTCCTCCGGCATGAACTCCGTTTGTTAAGATAAAGAAGATCGCACCTGCAATAAATACAAACATTGCACAAAGTGCTCCTATAAGCATTCCGCTTATAAATCTTCTTTTGAGCATCTTATCCGCTTCCGTGTCTTTACTTGCCGGCTCACTTACCGGCACATTGTTCTCGATATTTTCGTTTTCCAATGTTTTTTATCTCCTGTCCGATTTTATTTTAGATAATTCCATGGACTAACATACGCTCCGTTAAGTCTTACTCCGAAATGAAGATGGTTACCTGTCGATCTTCCGGTCGAACCTACTGCAGCAATCCTGGCTCCGGCAGTGACATCCTGTCCTTTGGAAACATACAATGCCGAACAATGCATGTATATTGTGTAAAGCCCATCGCCATGATTGATCATTATATAATTACCCATCGTTCCGTTGTAGTCGGCGGCAACCACCGTTCCGGCATAGGCCGCCAAAATGGCAGATCCTGCAGGCGCCGCAAAATCCACGCCATTATGCATCTTGCTTATCCCAAGCGTAGGATGTATTCTCATGCCAAACTCATCGGATACTCTGGTATAATTCGGACAAGGAAATGTAAACATTCCGCCGTCATACTTATGCCTGCTGTTTAACGCAGCCTCATCCGCAGCCACTTCTTTTTCAAGAGCGGCAATAGTTGCGTTCTCAGCCTTAATCTCCGCCTCATACTCAGCGATGGCAGCCTCTTTGCTCTTGATATCCGTAGATACGTTATTGAGCTCAACTCCCTTGGCGTCAATGAGAGTCTGCATTTTTCCTTCTTCTTCCTCTTTGTTTGACTTTGCCAGATCAAGAGTTTCTTTTTCTTCCTCAAGAGCCTGCTTATTAAGCGCTATAAGCTCAGTAGTCGCCACGTACTCGTTAAGCTTTTTCCTGTCATAGGATGCTATCATCTCAATATACTCAGCCTTATTAAGCATATCGGAAAAATTGCCCGTGCCTACAAAAAGCTCAAAATAAAGCTTATCTCCTCGCTCGTACATGAACTTTATTCGCTTCTTCATGGCCTCATATTGAGCTTCCTGAGTACGTTCAGCCTCTTCTAAGTCTTCAGCCGTTTTCTTAATCTCTGCTTCTTTTTTCCCAATGGTGTCATTAAGAGCATCTATCTTCTTCTGTATTTCTGTCAAGGAAGCATCAAGTTCTGAAATATATTTTTTTAGGTCCGACTTGTTTTTTTCAAGCCCCTGTTTTAATTTTTCAAGATCGGTCTTCGCTGTATTCAGGCTATCGCGCTGTTCTTTCTGCTTTTGGATCTGATCTTTTTTTGCTTTAATACTTTCTTCCGTAACCTCTGCCGACACTATAATCCCATTGGCTTCAAAAGTAAATATCAAGATCATGATACAAGCCAGCACTCGAAATACCCTTTTAAGCGTGCCTTTTTGTAATCTTTTCAACTTATCTGATCTTCCTTCTAATCATCTGATCACACGTGTAAATGTTTTCTAACTGTTGTGAAGCTACCCAGGAAGCCTATTCCGATTCCTATTGCCATAGATATGGGAACCAGTTCGTTATATATCTTTTCAACAGGCAGGAACGGCAAGATATTTGAAAGCATTGCAAACTGGGTGTGAACATAATCAATTGCGCTACCGTAAACATAATAGAGAATCAGCAAAGGTATGAGCGAGCCAATGATTCCGATAATGATACCTTCCACCACGAAAGGCGCTCTTACAAAGAAATCCGTCGCTCCGATATATTTCATGATGTTTATCTCATCTTTTCTTACAGCAATACCCATAGTTACCGTATTGCTGATAAGGAAAATCGAAACAAGCAAGAGAATTACTATAATCCCCATTGAAACATACGCCATAAGCTTATTGAGTCCGCTAAGTGTGTCAGCGGTAATCTCAGATCTGTTGACCGTTCTTACAACATCGATGTGCTCTATGTATGTAACAAGCGCCGCCTGCATTGAAACATCATTAAGATAAATCTCAAGACTGGCTGAATCTGCAAGAGGATTCTCGGTAAATCCGTCCGTATACTCACCGATATAATCCTTCTTGAAATCTTCCCATGCCGCTTCGGGATCTATATAATTAATTTCTCTGACTTCAGGGCGTTTCTCAAGATCCGCCTTTACAGCAAGAATCTGATCTTCGTTCACTCCCTCGTTAAAGAAAACTGTGACAGAAACACCTTCCTCTGCCGTATGAACAAAGTATTGAATGTTATTGATTATTGAAAAAACCAGACCAAACAGGAATAGACATGCACCTATTGTTGCAATAGAAGCAAGAGTATACCATTTGTTTCTACCTAAGTTCTTAAATCCCTGTCCAATGGTATAAAAGAAACTATTAATCCTCATCGATGTATGTACCTTCTTCCTCGTCTTCTATGATAACACCCTTTTTCATGGTTACAACTCGCTTCTTCATGGCATTTACTATTTCCCTGTTGTGTGTAACGACAATAACAGTTGTGCCACTTTCATTGATCTTTTCCATAAGCTTCATTATTTCCCATGAGTTATTGGGGTCAAGATTTCCGGTCGGCTCATCGGCCAAAAGAATCGTTGGCTTATTGATAAGCGCTCTTGCAAGAGCAACTCTCTGCTGCTCTCCTCCGGATAACTGATTAATCTTGCTCTTATACTTGCCCGCAAGATTAACTGTCGCAAGTATAGAAGGAACATTTCTTTTTATTTCCCTGGTGGATGTCTGAACAATTCTCTGGGCGAATGCTACATTTTCATATACATTTCTGTCCTTGAGAAGTCTGAAATCCTGGAACACTATTCCGAGATTACGCCTAAACTTTGGAATCTTACTGTGCTTAATCTTATTCAGGTTATAACCCAAAACTGTAATTTCACCGTTTGTAGGAACAAGCTCTCTCAAAAGAAGCTTAATGAGCGTAGATTTACCGGATCCGCTATCTCCCACAATAAATACAAACTCACCTTTTTTAATGTGAAGACTGACGTCGTTAAGTGCCGGCGCACCCGATGAATACGACTTTGTCACATGTTCGAGGGTAATAACCTCGCCTTCGGGTATCTGCCTACCCGATTTCGTCTTTCTAAATCCTTTTTCCATAGCATCTCCCCGAAATTTGTGTTAAAAATTATCCTATCACCCAAAATAGGATTATGAAATTCTGTCCATGTATTTCATGTATCTGACAACCATAAGTGCTATCTTAAAGGTTATCGCATCATCAAATACCCTCAAGTCAAGTCCTGTACTCTTCTGCAACTTATCAAGTCTGTAAACGAGTGTGTTTCTGTGAATGAAAAGCTGTCTTGAAGTCTCCGATACGTTAAGACTGTTCTCAAAGAACTTATCAATGGTCGTAAGTGTCTCCTGATCGAAATCATCAGGGTTCCTTCCGCCAAAGATTTCTTTGATAAACATCTTGCAAAGCGGAATGGGAAGCTGATAGATAAGTCTTCCGATTCCAAGTTCGCTGTAACAGATAACCTTTCTTTCGTCAAAAAAGATCTTGCCTACATCCAGCGCCATCTTCGCTTCCTTGTACGATCTGCTGACCTCTTTGATCTCACCGACAACCGTACCGTAAGCTATTCTCACTCCCGTGAGCCCGTCCTTCGTAAGAGTTGCTATCATCTCTTCAGCAATCTTAGAAATGTCCGACGGTTTCGTATAATCGTTTACATCCTTGACGATTATGATGTTGTCTTCATCAACTTCGGTCACAAAGTCATTTGCATTTCCGAAATGAGTTCTCGCAAGTTCAAGCGCATTGCTGTCTCTTCCGCTTGATGTCTCAACGATCATTGCGATTCTCTTCGCATCCGACTGAATATGAAGTTTCTTCGCCCTACTGTATATATCAACAAGAAGAAGGTTATCAAGCAAAAGGTTCTTGATAAAGTTATCCTTGTCAAAACGCTCTTTGTACGCGACAAGCAGACTCTGAATCTGGTACGCGATCATCTTACCGAGCATATAGATATTTTCGCCGGTTCCCGTACAGATCAGAATATATTCAAGCTGCTGTTCGTCATATATCTTAAAATACTGATATCCCTGTATCTCCTGAGAATCTGCCGGAGACTTCACAAAATCTCTGGCAACAGCCGCAACATTACCGATTTCCTGTGATGTAGCCGCAACTTCCTTTCCATCAATATCCAGAACATATAGCTCAACGTGTGCTATGTTCTTTAGTCCGTCAATTGTGTTTTGGAGAATTTGATTTGAAATCATTTGCCACTCTTTCCGCAGCCTTCCGGCCGCTGAATAATATACATAGCCATTTTAATATATATGTACAATAAAATCTACCTTTAACATGCCATTTTTTGTACATTTTTTTGTTTTGCTCGTCAATATTACCAAAAAAAATTACTCTTTTTGGTAGCATATTATTTGAAATAATGCTAAATTTTTGATGTAATATTATCGATATACAGAATAAGAAAAAGTGTTCTATACACTAAAACAGGAGGTGCTATATGGACATACCTTCCTTATCGATGGCTCTATCTCAAAATCGAGTCCTTACAGATGTTGGTGTAGCAATGCTATCCAAGAATCTGGACACAATGGAAGCTGCCGGCCAGAATATGATCGCAGGTATCGAATCTGTATCGGAGACTTCCGTTAACCCAAATATCGGTTCAAATATCGATATAAGCCTGTGAAATACGCCATCAGAAAACTTGCCCGTGGCTTTGAGCTACGGGCATCTTTTATTTCTTATCATGTTTCTTTTGAGAATTTTATCAAACGCCCTGCAAAGCCACAGCGCTGTAGAGCATAAAGCATATCGCCAAGATCATGACGATCACAAGAGGAGCGGTGAAAAGAGACTGCTTTTTTTCCGCAACCTTAACCTCTCCCGCAACATTCATGACGTTCGGATTCTGATTCTTCTTACGGAATTTCAAATTATCGAGATAACTCTTTCTACCTTCAATAGCCGCCATCTTATTAACAATGATAATAGCAATTGCGGTAGATATAACAGCCGCCACGCACAGTACACACAACAAGATCACAAGATACACGCCTTCCGACATATTGGGGAAAACCTGTGACATTATGCCCTCGCTATCTTCTATTTCCTCTGCTGTACCCGATCCCACATATATCGAAACAACTTCAATGGAGTTAAAAACCGCATGTGCTATAAATGACGGTAGGACGCTACCTGTCGCTTCAACCATGAGACAAAACATAAATCCCATAACAGCGCCGTATGCAAACTGATTAAAGTTAAGATGCATCATTCCAAAAAGCACAGCCGATAGGATCATTGATGCAAGTATTCTGCCTGTTCTTCTGTAACTCTGATAGATAACGCCTCTGAATACTATCTCTTCAACAAACGGTCCGAATAAGCCTATTGAAGCAAGCATCAACACAACCGGATGTTCAATTATCTGATTGCTTACGGATGCCACCGCGTTATCCACAAACAGCATGGATATCGCATTTACGAACGCAACAAGCGGGAACAGCGTAATAACATAAAGCACCGACAATATTGCCGAGCCAATCTTTACCTTCTTGAACGGTATAACAGACCACATTCCTTCACCGCTGTACATTATGACCGAAACAGCAGGAATGAGTATCATCAGCTCACAAAGAGCGTTATTTGCCGGAAGTGAAAGCGCTCTTCCAGTAAACGCCTGCCAAAAAGAAATGTAAACCATAATCACAAACGTTGACAATACCATGAAAAAGAACGCTACGTTTGCTTTTTTGTAATCCATCCTCATATTTTATTTCCTCACAATTGAATCCGGTTTAATCTCAATCTTGCCCTCTTTGAGGAGTCTGCCGACAGCTCTTTTGAACTCGTTCTTACTCATACCGGTCTTTTCGCGAATAAGCGCAGGTGCGGCTTTATCATTAAAAGGAATCTTTCCGCCGCCCTTTTCAAGCATATCAAGAAGCTTCTCCGCATCAGTATCCATCTGAAGATAAGCCTTTTCCCTAATGCTCAGATTGAGTTTGCCGTCTTCCCTCACCGATACAACTCTGGCATTTACGGTGCTTCCGATCTCAATATTTCCGTACAATTCCTTCTTTGGAATAAGTCCCGAATAAATATCGTCAACCGCAACAAATGCTCCAAAGTTGTCACTTAATTCATAAATCGTTCCAATAACCTTATCATCTTTGGAATAAGGACTCTTATCCAAAAGATAATTATATACATTCATAGTAACACAAAGCCTGCTACTCTTATCTATGTACATTGCACAAAGAACTTCTTCACCGGCTTTTACCTTTCTTGTCTGCTCCTTAAAAGGCAAAAGAACGTCCTTTTCAAGTCCCCAGTCCATAAACGCTCCGATTTTGCTCGTTTCTTTTACCTTGAGCATACGAACGTCGCCAAGCATTATCTTAGGTGTTTTGGTCGTTGCGATAAGTCTGTCATCGGAATCCTTGTAAATAAACACTTCCAATCTGCTTCCTATATCGCATCCTTCAGGTACCTGCTTTCCGGGTAAAAGAACTTTTTCGTCACTTCCGCTCTTTTCAGCAAGATATACGCCAAAATCAACTTTCTTTATTATTTCAAGTTCCTGTTTTTCTCCAAGTTTTATCATTTATGTCCCTCCGTCCTCTTGGTATATGCAGTGCTCATTTCTGCAATGTCATATTATTTCTCTAAAAATGCATTCCCGTATCATGAAACGACAAGTTCAACCACGCATACGGGTTTTCCGTCTTCTCCGTTAAGACTTACTATGTACTTATCATTATGACCTTTTTTGCCGGTAATAACAACAGGGCAAAGAACATCTCCCAGTCTTGACTGCTTTTTGTACTCCGCACGCATTGCAACAACTTTCAGATCTCTTTTGGGAAGACAGTCCATTGCTATCCTGACATACTGTCCGTTATTTACATGATTGTTGGTATCAAGGTTGTGCCTCTTAACCTGTATCTCTTCTCCCCAGAATTTTTCTTCATCTTCCGGAATTTCAATTTTTCTGCCCTCATACTCCATTTCAATTTTGGGTTCAATGGGATAAGCTTTTAAAATTTCATCTGTTATTCTACTGGGAAAACCTTTTTCTATATCCACAAGTGTCCAAATCGAATTTGCTACGGCAAGTCTCTCCCCATCCTTTGTGTCCATGAAGAAATTTCTGTATCCGATAGCACCTCTCATATCGTACGGAACCGTACCAATCACAACATCCTCACACAGTTTGGGATATCTGTTCACAACAATCTGCCATGACGAAAGAACCCATACAATCCCCTTGTCCCTGAGGTATTCCATTGATGCCGGTCCATCCTGTGTCTGAAATGTCGAGCAATCCTGAAAATAATCTATAAGGGACTCAAGCGTGAGTTCTCCGCTTCTGTCTATTTCGCTGTATCTTATCTTCGATTCAAATGTATACATACGTTTCTCCCGATAAAAAGTAAAAGCGAGATTGTCTCCAATCTCGCTTCTCTCAATATAGCTGGGCTAGTAGGATTCGAACCTACGTAATGACGGAGTCAGAGTCCGTTGCCTTACCGCTTGGCGATAGCCCACCGACAAGAAATGATTATACGTGATGTTTTTTCAAAAAGCAAGTGCTTTTTGAAAATTTCTCTTCTTTTTTTCATAATTTTTTTCAAAAGCTCTATATTTTACGGAAATGCTGATTAAATCAGCATTTCCGATATAAAGTATGATCAACCTTCAAAGAGAAGATCTGCATATGTAGGAATAGGCCAATCCTTTTTGTCAACGAGCATCTCAAGCTTATCGGCAGGCGTTCTGAGTGCCTCCATGATAGGAAGAACGTTATCCTTGTAGAAGAAAGCAAGTTCGCGCTGATCTTTGATCTTGCTCGCTTTCTCTTCGCTTGCCTTAAGCTTATCAAGTGCTTCTTTCATCTTGCCGAGCTGCTCCTGAATTTCCTTAAGCTCAGCAACTTCAACGGATGCATCAACACCTGCTGCCTTGATCTGATTAACATCTGTCGCAACTCTTCCGGCATACTTCATTACTGCAGGAATGATCTGCTTAGATGCCATATCGATCATTGTAAGGGCCTCGATATTGATTGTCTTTGCATATGACTCGAATATGATCTCTCTTCTTGATTCAAGCTCTGTCTTGGTATATACGCCGAATCTGTTGAAGAGTTCGATAGCTTTGTCTGTTGTAAGAGTATCTGCAGCTTCAATCGTAGACTTGATGTTAGGAAGTCCGCGTCTCTCAGCTTCTTTTACCCACTCATCAGAGTATCCGTCACCGTTGAAGATGATTCTCTGGTGATCTGTGAGATATTCTTTGATAAGGTCATGTACGGCCATATCAAAGTCTTCTGCCTTCTCAAGGATATCGGCAGCTTCACAGAATGTCTCTGCAACGATTGTATTAAGTGTAGTGTTTGAGCTTGCCATCGAATCTGAAGATCCAACCATTCTGAACTCAAACTTATTACCTGTAAATGCGAAAGGTGATGTACGGTTTCTGTCTGTAGCATCTTTCTCAAACTGAGGAAGTGTTGAAACACCGGTCTTGAGCTTGCCACCCTTTTTGCTGGACTTTGCAACACCTGTCTCAATAAGCTGTCTTACAACGTCCTCAAGCTGCTCTCCGAGGAATACTGAAATAATAGCCGGAGGAGCCTCGTCAGCACCAAGTCTGTGATCGTTACCAACATCCGATGCGCTCTGTCTGAGAAGATCTGCGTGTGTATCAACAGCCTTTAAGATACATGCAAGTACAAAAAGGAACTGTACGTTTTTATTGGGTGTATCACCGGGATCGAGGAGGTTAACACCGTCGTCTGTGCAAAGAGACCAGTTGTCATGCTTACCTGATCCGTTAACGCCTGCAAAAGGCTTCTCGTGAAGAAGGCATCTCATATGATGATGCTCGGCAACACGCTTCATAGTCTCCATAATAATCTGGTTGTGGTCTACAGCAATATTTGCTGTCTCGTAAACAGGAGCAAGCTCGTGCTGTCCCGGAGCAACCTCGTTGTGCTGTGTCTTATCTGGAACTCCGAGTTTCCAGAGCTCAACGTTGAGGTCGTTCATGAACTCACCGACTCTTTCTCTGATAACACCGAAGTAATGATCTTCCATCTCCTGTCCCTTGGGAGGCATAGCACCGAAAAGAGTTCTTCCTGTGAAAAGAAGGTCCTCTCTCTTCATTGCCTTGTCCCAATCAACAAGGAAATATTCCTGCTCGGGTCCTACGGATACATTAACTTTTGTAGCCGCGGTATTTCCGAAAAGTCTTACGATTCTGAGTGCCTGCTTGTTAATAGCCTCCATCGATCTGAGAAGAGGAGTCTTCTTATCAAGTGCATCTCCTGTATATGAACAAAAGGCTGTGGGAATGCAAAGTGTAACGCCTGCTCCGGATTCTTTAAGGAATGCAGGTGAAGTAATATCCCATGTCGTATATCCTCTTGCCTCAAATGTGGCTCTGAGTCCACCTGACGGGAAAGATGAAGCATCAGGCTCACCCTTAATCAGCTCTTTTCCTGAAAAAGAAGTAAGCATCCTTCCGTCTTTATCAGCGCTTCCAACAAATGAATCATGTTTCTCGGCTGTAATACCTGTAAGTGGCTGGAACCAGTGTGTAAAATGTGTTGCCCCGTTCTCAACAGCCCACTCTTTCATGGCATTTGCGACAACATCAGCAGATTCCTTGGATAATTCTCCGCCGTGTTCCGTAACATTCACAACTTCTTTGTATACATTCTTTGGAAGTCTTTCTCTCATCTTTGCAAGAGTAAAAACGTTCTGTCCGAATATCTCTTCTACGTTCACCCTATTGCTCATCAGTGCCCCTTTCTGTACTGCAAAATTTAACTGTTTAAAAGTTTACATCAACTTTTAAAAAACTACTACCATAATATTATTATTTTTTCTCATTTTCTTTTGAAGGGACTCTGAGTATGTCATATTTTTCAGCCGGCTCAGAAAGTTCCACATACAAAACCTGTTTGGGATGAGGGCAGGATTCCACGCTCTCACCATCCTCGGTGTACATCGCCTTTACCGAAACTTTCACATCGGTTCCGTCAGGCTTCATGATCTCAATCTCATCTCCGACAGAGAACTTGTTTCTCTGCTCAATCTTAGCATAACCCCTGTTATCGATTTCATTCACGATTCCAAGGTAGATGTACTCATTTACATATGTATTGACGTCATAGATCTGCGTCTCATCGCTTGGCTTTCCAAAATAGAAGCCTGTCGTAAATTGTCTGTATGTGCACTTTGATATCTGTTCTTTGTACCAGGGCATATTCTCCCTGTACTTTTCTTCCGATTCGAAGAAATCGTCAATCGCTTTTCTGTATGTTCTTGCAACTGTTGCAACATAGAGGGCCGTCTTCATTCTTCCCTCGATCTTACAGCTGTCAACACCCGCATTCACAAGCTCCGGAATATGCTCGATCATGCACAGATCCTTTGAGTTGAAAATATAAGTACCTCTGTCATTCTCATAAACCGGAAGGTACTCACCCGGTCTTTTTTCCTCAACAACCGCATATTTCCATCTGCAAGGATGAGTACAAGCTCCATGATTGGCGTCTCTTCCCGTAAAATAGTTGGACAAAAGACATCTTCCGGAATACGAGATGCACATGGCTCCGTGAATGAAGCACTCCATCTCAAGATCCTCCGGAATTTTCTCGGTTATCTCTTTTATCTCGTTAAGTGAAAGCTCTCTTGCCGCAACGACTCTCTTTGCGCCGAGCTCATACCAGAATTTATAAGTCTCGTAGTTTGTGTTATTGGCCTGAGTTGAAACGTGAATGTCTATCTCGGGGCATATCTTTCTCGCCTTCATAAATATTCCGGGATCTGCGATTATAAGAGCATCGGGTTTAAGCTCTTTTAACTCATGCAGATATCTGTCTACACCGTCAAGATCGTAGTTGTGCGCCAAAATATTCACGGTGACATGTACCTTGACACCGTGCTCGTGGGCAAATTCTATTCCTTCTTTCATCTCCTCGGGGCTGAAATTCTTAGCCTTAGCTCTGAGTCCAAACGCATCACCGCCTATATAGACAGCATCTGCTCCAAATATAACCGCAGTTTTGAGTACTTCCAAACTGCTTGCCGGAATCAGTAATTCTGGTTTCTTCATTCTAATCTCCATACATTCTGTTCAAAAAACACATACTTTTACAACTTTACAGACAGTGCCATCCCGTCTCCAACCGTCAAAATAACCGTATTCAACGAATCATTATGTTTAAGTTCATACAGATACTCTCTCATTCTCGCATGAATCGTGCGGTCACGCCTCGTAACGGCAAATCTTGATTCTATAACATCGCCGTCCTGAAGCACATTATCGGAAACGAGCAGACCACCCTTGTTAAGTATCCTTAAGCACTCGGGTAAAAAATTGATATACTGCGCCTTAGCCGCATCCATAAAAATAAAATCATACCCTTGGGAAAGCGTTTTCAAAATCTCAGTCGCATCACCCTCCAAAAGTGTGATTTTATTGTTAGAATCGTATTTTTTGAAATTCTCTTTTGCTACGGGAATTCTTTTCTCGTATTTTTCTATGGTGGTTATCCGGGTATCTTCATCTGAATATTCCGCCATCAGAAGCGCCGAAAAACCTACAGCGCAGCCAACTTCCAAAATATTTTTAGGTTTGGCCTGCGCCATAAGGAACTTAAGAAGTGCCTGCGTGTCCTTCCTTATAATGGGGACATCGCCGGCCTTCGCTTCTCTCTCTAGTTCATCAAGAAATGGAGTGTTACCTCTGTCCAGCGAATTGATAAACGCTGTCATCCTATCCTGATCAATCACTCTCTTTCTCTTCTCCTTCACTTTCTTCGGCATCTTCGCCTTCAGCTTCTACAGGTTCTTCCTCTTCTTCGGGAGCAAGATCCTCATCTTCTTCCACTGCCTTACTTCCGCTTGAAGATGATGTGGTTGAAGCTTCCACCCATGTTTTGCCATCTTCACTAAGCACAAGACCTGACATTGTCTTGAGCATATCTTCGGGAGTCATTTTGGTATTTAACTCGTATGTTCCCGCTTTCTCTTTTCCTTTACAATCGGAGAACCTTTCCTGCATCTTAAAAAGTCTCTTATCTTTTATGAGACCTGCCTCAGCAAGCTTATCGGCAATAGCGCCGGAATCGTCTCCATCTTCAATGGTAACGCTGACTGTTTCACCGTCACCTTCTCCATCATACACCGCTGTCTGATTAAAAAGATGATAGCCGTAATAATAAGCTGTCTTAGCGCCAGCAATTATAATAAACGCCACTACGACTATAAAAACAATCTTTGTCGTGGAATCAAAAATTCCATATCCCAATTTTCTTGAATTCATATAGCTATTCCCCTTAAGTGATACGACAAACAACCGATTCGTATCAGAAATTTGTGTCCATGATTATCGGCATTATCATGGGTCTTCTCTTTGTCTTCTTCCATATGTAATCGCTGAGGACTTCTTTAACAATGTTCTTAAGTTTGCCCCAGTCAGTCACTCCCTTTTCAAGAGCTTCCGTAACTTCGTCCAAAACAAGATCCGTTGCATCGTCGATCAATTTGTCCGATTCCCTTACATATACAAATCCTCTTGAAACAATACTCGGTCCGGAAACTAGCTGTCCGCTGCCTTTATCGAGTCCGAATACTACTATTACTATACCATCCTCGGCAAGGTGCTGTCTGTCTCTGAGTACGACATTTCCAACGTCTCCCACTCCAAGTCCGTCAACAAGAATTGCTCCCGCAGGAACCTTTCCTTTTACTTTAGCACTATTTTCATCAAGTTCAAGTATATCACCAGAATGTAATATAAAGATATTTTCTTTTGGAATTCCAAGTTCTTTTGCAATCTTTCTCTGAGCTATAAGATGCCTGTATTCACCGTGAACAGGGATTGAATACTTGGGCTTAACAAGCGTATAAAGAAGCTTAATATCTTCCTGACACGCGTGTCCGGAAACATGTACATCCTGGAAAATTACATCTGCGCCCTTCATCTGAAGTTCGTTGATGATGTTTGTTACAGCCTTTTCATTTCCCGGTATCGGATGAGATGAGAAAATAACTGTATCTCCGGCACTTATCGTGATCTTTCTGTGCTGTCCGTTTGCCATTCTGCTGAGAGCAGCCATACTTTCTCCCTGGCTTCCGGTTGTAATAATAACCGTCTTGTTGTCAGGATAGTTCTTTATATTATCAATATCGACAAGTGTGTCATCCGGAATCTGGATGCACTCAAGTCTCTGAGCAATCTCAATGATGCTCACCATACTTCTGCCTTCAATAACAACTTTTCTTCCGCACTTATGCGCAGTATTTATGATCTGTTGAACTCTGTCAACGTTGGATGCGAAAGTTGCAATTATTATCCTTGAATTCTCATATTCTTCAAAAAGATTGTCAAGAGCACGTCCGACAGTCTTTTCAGATGCTGTAAATCCGGGTCTCTCGGCATTTGTGGAATCACACATAATTGCCAAAACACCTTTTTTACCAATCTCAGCAAATCTCTGAAGATCGATGGGATCTCCAAAGACAGGTGTATAGTCGACTTTGAAATCACCGGTATGAACCACGGTTCCCGCAGGTGAATAGATTGCGAGCGCCGCCGCATCTACTATAGAATGATTTGTTCTGATGAACTCGACTCTAAACTGGCCGAGATTGATAGACTGTCCGAATTTTACAACTTTTCTTCTGGTGCTTTTAAGTAAATTGTGCTCTTCAAGCTTGTGCTCGATGATTCCCATTGTAAGTCTTGTAGCATACACAGGAACATTAAGCTCATGCAAAATATAAGGAAGTGCTCCGATGTGATCTTCGTGGCCGTGAGTGATCACAAAGCCCTTCACTTTATCGATGTTTTCCTGTAAGAAAGTAACATCGGGGATTACAAGATCGATTCCCAGCATGTCGTCGTCAGGGAAAGACAGACCGCAATCCACTACAATAATACTGTCTTCATACCTGAAGGCAGTGATATTCATTCCAATCTGCTCAAGACCACCCAAAGGTATGATCTGCAGCTTGGATTCGTTTTCAGTTTTTTTCTTGCTCAATAATTATTCCTCCACTTCTATGGCGGACGCATAAAACCCAATATTAACCTTTTGCCCGTTAAATATCGAGATCTATGCCATCCTCAGAAAGCAGTTTACGAAATACACCTGCAACCGCATCCAGTTCCAAGTCGTCGTCTACAATAACATAAACCGCTTCTTCATCTTTTATATCGGAGTCATCGCGCAAAATAAGCGCCTCTCCGTCACCATCTTCTTCATCTGTGACAAGCAAATAAGTCTTTGCACCTATCACTGTCTGCTCGAGGCAGTAAAACTCTACAGCTTCACCACCGTCAGGGCTAAATATAATCTTTTCCAAAATCAATCACCATTATTCTTTTCTGTTATCCAGATAATCCTGAAGGATAACCTGCGCAGCGATCATATCAACGTACTCTTTTCTTTCACGACCTTTTATTCCGAGTTCGTCCATAATCTCATCTGCTGCAACTGTTGTAAGTCTTTCATCCCACATTATCACGGGGATATCGGTACGTCTTTCTATTCTATCCTTGAATTCAAGGCACAACTGCGAACGCTCAGAAGGCGTCATATCCATATTTACAGGGAGTCCGAGAACTATCTTCTCTACTCCGTAAGTGGTTATGAGTTCCTCTATGCGAGCCAGTGTTCTTCTAAGTTTGTTTTCTTCTTTCCTACGGATTATTTCTTTTGCCTGAGCGGTAATAAGCAGCTCATCACTTAAAGCCACTCCAACCGTACGCGATCCGTAATCAAGACCCATTATTCGCATCTATATACTCTCTTATTATTTTCTTGCCCACTCGTTGCTCTTGATATACTCTGTAAGCATCTCTTCCACAAGCTCATCACGCTCTACTTTCATGATAAGGCTTCTTGCTCCCTTGTGGCTTGTGATGTAAGTCGGATCGCCTGACATAATGTAGCCGACAATCTGATTCACCGGATTGTATCCTTTCTCAAGCAGGGCATCATAAACAACCGAAAGAACTTTTTTAACACCCGTATCAGGATCTGCTTCGACTTTAAAAAACTGAGTGTTACCCAAATTCTGTTCTGCCATATTTTTTCTCCATTCATCATAAAAAATTTTATATTTTGAAGCTGCCATAAATCGGCCGCTTAAATTCAGATATCGCACTGTATAAGTTAATATTACACTACTGTATTCAAATAAGCAATGTATCGGTATTCAGAAATATTCTCGGAATAACCTTGGAAATCTCACCACTTATCGCACCATATGCGTTTGCTTCGCTCTCCGGCACCGCAACTCTGACATATTTGTCAGTATGACCGATAACGTATGTAATCTTATTTATTTCTTCAGTATCTTCCCAGAGAACCGAAAGTTCTTTGCCAAGGAAACCTTCACGATAGCTCTTTGACTGCTCTTTTGTCAGCTTAAGAAGCGCATCGCTTCTTACACTCTTCTGCCTGTCTGTGAGCTGCTCTTTCATTCCGGCAGCAACCGTACCTTTTCTCGGTGAATACTTAAAGACATGTATCTCATAGAAGTTGATGTCTTCCACAAATTTTCTGCACTCTTCGAATTCTTCCTCAGTCTCACCGGGGAAGCCGGCAATAATATCGGTTGTTATTGCAGGATTTTCGAATGCTTCACGAAGATACTCCACTCCTGCCTTAAAATCTGCAGACGTATAATGTCTGTTCATTCTCTTAAGAACAGAATCCGATCCGCTCTGAAGCGAAAGATGGAAATGAGGACAAAGTTTTTTCAGTGCCCCAAGCCTCTTTGCATTTTCTCTTGTTATGATTCTCGGCTCCAAAGAGCTCAGTCTTACACGCTCAAGTCCTTCTATGTCATTTATCTTTTCCACAAGATCAATGATCGCGGACTCTCCCTTATCCACACCGTAAGAACTTATGTGGATTCCGGTAAGGACAACTTCCTTACAGCCCTTCTTCACAAGTCCTTCAATCTCAGCCAGAATGTCATCCATATCCCTACTGCGAATTCTGCCTCTTGCATACGGAATGACACAATATGTACAGAACTGGTTACATCCGTCCTGAATCTTGATATAAGCTCTTGTTCTTCCGGGAAGTTCGCTAAGTGTCATATCTTCATATTCGGAAGTCTTATTTATATCTATTATGGATGTTCCGCCGAGTGTTTTGTCGTCATACTCGTTCCTTACTTCAAGAAATTCATCAAGGATCTCGACTATCTCTGCCTTTTTGTTATTTCCCACCGCAAGATCGATACATTCATCCTTTTTGACGCCTTCAATGCCGGTCTCAACATAGCATCCGACTGCTACAACAACGGAATCCGGATTCTCTTTTTTGGCCTTATGAAGCATCTGTCTGGACTTCCTGTCGGCGATATTTGTCACTGTGCATGTATTGATAATATAGACGTCTGCCTTCTCTCCAAACGGCACAATTATACCGCCCGCTTCCTTGATTTTCTGGCTCATGACATCCATCTCATAATTATTTACTTTGCACCCAAGATTATGCAACGCAATCTTTAGGTTTCTGATGTTTTTTTGCATTGACTTTTACACTTTCTACGTTTACTATAAAGAAAAGAAGGAGGTATTTGCGCAATGAAGACCGTTAAGATTTCACTCAATTCTATCGACAAGGTAAAATCCTTCGTAAACGACATCACAAAGTTCGATTATGACTTCGATCTCGTTTCGGGAAGATATGTTATCGATGCAAAATCTATTATGGGTATTTTTTCACTCGACCTTTCTAAGCCGATTGATCTTAATATCCACGCTGAGGACGGTGCAGACGAAGTTCTCGACATTTTAAAACCTTATTTGATCTGATAAAAAATCAGATCCCCAAAAAAGATTATTCAGACCATCCATTACGGATGGTCTTTTTTTGAGCAGAGCACTTACCTTTATTTCTCTATCACAATCACTTCATCTGTCTCAAGTGCAGTTTTCACAAGTTCATCGATCTTCTCACTGAGATTCTCTTCATGTTTCCTGATAATATCAGCCCTGGGCTTTGTAACCGGATGCTTTGCTACGAATATCGTGCAGCAATCCTCATAAGGAAGTATTGATGTCTCATATGCATCAATTTTATAAGAGATATCCACAATATCCTGTTTATCAAATGCGATAAGAGGTCTGTAAACAGGGATATCGGTAACAACCTCGCCCGTGCACATAAGACTCTGCATGGTCTGAGATGCAACCTGCCCGATACTCTCGCCTGTAACAAGTCCCATACATCCTGAATTCTGAGCAAGCGTATCGGCGATTCTCATCATGTATCTTCTCATGATTATAGTAAGCTCATCATGAGGACACTGTTTGTAAATATACATCTGTATATCTGTAAAGTTAATGACATGCAGTTTTACTTTTCCTGTATATTTTGCAATGACACCTGCAAGGTCTATTACTTTCTGTTTAGCCTTCTCACTTGTATATGGAGGAGCATTGAAATAAACAGCCTCGATATCAACACCTCTTTTAGCGATCATATATCCTGCTACAGGAGAATCAATTCCTCCCGATAAAAGAAGCATTGCCTTTCCGGCAGTTCCGATCGGCATTCCGCCGGGGCCCGGGATAACCTCTGAGAAAATATTAAGCTTCTCTCGTATCTCAACATTAATAAGGATATCCGGGTTATGCACATCAACTTTCATCTCGCTGTATGCATCAAGAATCCTTGCTCCGAGTTCCGCAGCAAGCTCCATTGAATCCATGGGATAGCTCTTATCTACTCTTCTTACTTTAACCTTGAATGTCTTGTTCTTTACAGGATAAACTCCGTCAACGAAATCAATCACTGCCTTTGCAACTCCGTCAACATCGGGAAGACGGTTCTCTCCGTCTCTTTCGATTGAAACTGCAGGGCATATTCCCGTAACACCAAACACGGTCTTGAGCTGTCCGACTGTCTCGTCAAAATCAAAGTCCTTTGCTTCAACGTACATTCTTCCCGCAACTCTTGAAACTTCAAATTCACCGTCACACTTTGAAAGAACTCTCTCTATCTGCTTAACAAGCGCTTCCTCAAAGATATATCTGTTTTTTCCCTTAACGCCGATCTCGGCATATTTAATTACAAAAGCATGATACTGCATATCTACTCCTCATTTTCTAAAGACGTCAGTGGCGATAGAACATTCTCATATTCTCAACCTGCGAACAAAGTGTATCAAGGAAAAAGTCAATCTCCTCCTTGGTTGTCATAAGCGACATACTTATTCTTATCGTAGATTCAAGAAGTTCTCGTTCTACTCCCACAGCAACAAGCGTATCCGATACATGCGGATTGTTTGATGAACATGCGCTTCCCGCAGAAACATAGATTTTCTTACTGCTAAGCATGTTAAGAACTGTCTCAGCCGCAAGTCCTCTTATAGAAAGGCTCACGATGTGCGGTGCTCCGTCCTCACAAGAAGGTCCGTTTATTTTAATATCGGTTATTCTCTCATTAAGCGAATCAATGAGATATTTCTTAAGTTCATACAACTTTCCGATACGATTTTTAAAATCATCATGGCACATCTTGGCTGCAAGGGCAAGTCCTGCGATTCCCGGAACGTTCTCGGTTCCCGACCTCATGCCTTTCTGCTGACCTCCGCCATAGTTTATAGGCACGATCTTGGTTCCTTTTTTGATATATAAAAAACCTACTCCCTTTGGTCCATGTATCTTGTGACCACTCACGGACATAAGGTCTATGTTCATTGCTCTTGGACGGATCTGAACTTTACCGTATGCCTGAACCGCATCCACATGGAAAACAATGTCTTTGTTTATTGCCTTTATAAGTTGTCCCGCTTCTGCAACAGGTTCAATGGTCCCGATCTCATTATTTACAAACATCATAGACACAAGAATAGTGTCTTCTCTTATCGCAGATTTAAGGTCATCAAGGCTCACTTTTCCTTCATGATCGACAGGAAGATAAGTTATCTCAAATCCCTCTTTCTGCAAATATTCCATAGTCACAAGTACCGCAGGGTGCTCGATCGCTGTGGTTATGATGTGCTTTCCGCGCCACTTATTTGCTCTTGCGGCACCGATTATGGCAAAATTATCAGATTCTGTTCCGCCCGAAGTAAAGACTATCTCATTGCTGTCAACTTTAAGTGTTGATGCAATAGTCTCTCTTGCCTGTGCAAGCCTTTCTCCGGAAACAAGTCCCATGTGATGGACACTTGATGGATTTCCGTATTCTTCTTTCATTATCTTAGCTACAAGGTCCGCAACTTCATCAAATGCTCTTGTTGTAGCCGAATTATCCAAATATGCTTCCATTTCTCATCCTTCTAAATGATACATAAGCCATGAAATAACCGTAAAACCTGCTGTTTCTGTTCTGAGTATTCTCTTTCCGAGTGTTATCGGAAGAACTCCGTTTTCCTTGGCAAGTGCCACTTCCTCTTCCGAAAAACCGCCTTCCGGTCCGATAAATACAGCGATATTTTCTCCGGGCTTTATACCCTCAATTATCTTCTTGGTTTCATCTATATGCTCGGCAAGTTCATAGGGTATGAGCTTTACGTCAAGATCTTTTGCATACTCTATTGCCTGCTTCATCGTCATCGGTTCTTTCACCACAGGGATGACCGCTCTCTTACTCTGCTTTGCTGCCGCCTCCGCGATTGCTTGCCATCTCTTGACTTTTGATTCAGCTTTTTTTGCATCAAGCTTAACTATACACCTTTTGGTAGACATAGGTATAATTTCAAAAGCTCCGAGTTCAACAGCCTTCTGAATGATGAGCTCCATTTTGTCAACCTTCGGAAGCCCCTGGAAAAGATAGATCTTAGACGGAAGTTCATTTCCCACTTCCTCTACAAAGCAAAGTTTCCCGACAACACTTGTCTTATTGATCTCTTCAATCTCATAAAAGAGCTCTCTGCCGTCGTTTTCTTCTCTGATACTTACAGAAAACTGCTCTCCGACCTTCATCCTGAGCACATTTGCTATATGATTGTAATCCGCTCCGACTATATCAACGCGCTTTAAATCAGAACTTACCTGCGCGCTTTCAACAAAAAAATGGTACATCAATTTTTCCTCGATGTGATAGAAACCCAGTCTCCCTGATGATGGATCTCAAGTATCTCAAGTCCGGCATCAAGATGTGCTTTTTTGACTTCTTCCTCTTTAGTGTCGATTATTCCCGATGTGATATATATTCCGCCGCTCTTAAGATTGTTCATAATAACCGGTGTGAGTGGAACAAGTACGTTTGCAAGTATGTTCGCAACAACAATATCATACTTATCATATCCGACTTTGTCCTGTATCTCTTTGTCATCTATGATATTTCCGATCATCATGTCAAACTTATCGGGACTTATGTTGTTGTTCTCCATATTTTCTTTTACCGCGGGAACGGCACATTCATCAAGATCTGTTCCGACAGCGTGCTTTGCACCGAACATAAGAGAAAGAATGGAAAGAACTCCGCTTCCCGTTCCTACATCTAAAAGTTCCGTCTCAGGTGTAACGTACTTTCTGAGCATTCTGATGCAGAGCTGGGTAGTTTCATGCATTCCTGTTCCAAAAGCTGTTCCGGGATCTATGTGAAGAACCATCTCAGCCTTTTCTTTATCCTCATCGGTTTCTTTCTCCCATGAAGGGATAATAAGAACATCATCTATATAAAACTTATGAAAATACTGCTTCCAATTATTTATCCAGTCAATATCTTCTGTTACATCAACAGAAACTGTCCCGTCGCCTATATCTGTAAAAGCTTTGAGTTCGGCAAGCTTTTCTTTTATCTGTGAAAGCATTTCATCAGGAGTTCTCTTAACCGTGGCATATTCACCGTTATCATCCGGATACTCGACCGTCAGCATGTTATTATCATCGATTTCCAAAAAGAAATTGAGATAAGCAACGCCTTCTTCTATTCCTGTCTCTGTATCATCAGGCTCAAGCTCGGGCGCATCAATAAACATCTGCTCTTTATCGGAAGCAGTCAAAGGCGCATTATCTTCAATCTGCGCACCTTCAAGCCCTATATCTTCCAGGTAACTTATTATGATATCTTCCGCCTCTTCGTTTGTACGAACTCTAAAACGCATCCATTTCATATCTTTTCACCTATAAAAATGTACTGCAAGCTTCACTAGGCTCGATAAAACCTCGTTAACTGCTCTACACAAAAACTTCCGTAGTCATTTCTAACTACGGAAGTATACCACAAATCAATTCATAAGCAAAATTTATAAGTAAATTTTATTTCCAAAATGATTTCTTTTTCTTGCCGCCGGGATTATCTCCTCCGGGATCTTTATCCTTGGAATCCATCATGCGCTCTGCTGCTGTAAGAGAGTCACCTGTGAGTTCATCAAATTTCTTAAGAATGTCTTTTGCTTCTTTTGAAATTTTCTCGGGAACCTGCACAACAAGTGTTACATAGTGATCGCCGCGAACCGACTTATCTCTGAGCGAAGGAACGCCTTTTCCGCGAAGTCTCACTCTTGTATCCGTCTGAGTTCCGGCCTTCACATCATAAGCGACCTTACCGTCTACAGTATCGATAAGAACCGTTCCTCCGAGAGTTGCAACCGCAAATGATACCGGCACCATGGAATAAATGTCGTACCCCTCTCTCTGGAAGATAGGATGATCTGAGATGATAACTTCAACAAGAAGATCTCCTCTCGGACCACCGTTTATTCCCGGCTCACCCTTATCACGAATTCGTACACTCTGTCCGTTATCTATACCTGCAGGGATCGTAACCTGAATCTTTTTCCTGCTTGCAATATATCCTGTTCCGTGGCAATCGGTACACTTATCCTTGATAACTTTACCTGTTCCGCCACATTCCGGACATGTCTGGACATTTCTTACAGTGCCAAAGAATGACTGCTGTGTATATACAATCTGTCCTTTTCCTCCGCACTTAGGACATGTCTGTGCCGAAGTTCCGGGCTTAGCACCGGTTCCATGACATGTAGGGCAGGGGTCTTTTATCGTAAGATCAAGTTCTTTCTCGCAACCAAATACAGCTTCGAGGAAAGTAATCCTTACGCTGGCACGCAGATTGGCTCCCTTAGAAGGGCCACTTCTTGCGCCGCCACGTGACCTTCCGCCTCCGAAGAAATCTCCGAATATATCTCCGAATATGTCTCCGAAATCCGCACCGTTAAAATCAAATCCGCCAAATCCACCGGATCCGCCTTCAAAAGCAGCATGACCAAACTGATCGTACTGTCTCTTTTTCTCAGGATCGCTGAGTACGGCATATGCTTCGGAAGCTTCTTTAAACTTCTCTGCTGCAGATGCGTCTCCGGGATTCATGTCAGGATGATATTTTTTAGCAAGTACACGATATGCTTTTTTAATCTCATCATCAGAGGCACTCTTACTTACTCCGAGAACCTCATAGTAGTCACGCTTTTGCTCTGCCATAACACTCCTCAAATATCATCAAATTTTCTCTCTGTTTCAAAATGCTCCGAATAGCCAGGCGATTATTCGTCTGGCTATCAGAATCTTTATCGTAAAACTAATTATACTTCTCTGTAATCGCCGTCAACAACGTTATCATTGTTATCAGCTGCATTTGAAGCACCGCCCATGTCAGGACCTGCTCCTGCTGCACCCATATCAGGGCCGGCACCTGCTGCCTGAGCACCTTCATACATCTTAGCAAAAAGTGCCTGAGCATCAGTCATAAGCTTTTCTTTCTGGCTCTTGAGAGAATCGATTTCGCTGTCTGAAAGCTCTTTATCCTTTGTGCTCTCGAGAGTTTCCTTAAGAGCTTTGATGTCATCCTCAACTACCTGCTTCTGTGAAGCGTCTATCTTGTCGCCAACTTCCTGAAGAGCTTTCTCAGTCTGGAATACAAATGAATCAGCATCGTTACGCGCATCAATTCCTTCTTTACGCTTCTTATCCTGTGCTTCATATTCCTGAGCCTCCTTAACAGCCTTATCGATATCCTCATCAGACATGTTTGATCCGGCTGTAATTGTGATGTGCTGCTCTTTTCCTGTTCCAAGATCCTTAGCAGATACGTTAACGATACCGTTTGCATCGATATCAAATGTTACCTCGATCTGAGGAACACCTCTCATTGCCGGAGGAATTCCGTCAAGTCTGAACTGTCCGAGTGACTTATTGTCCTTAGCGAACTGTCTCTCTCCCTGAAGGACGTTGATATCAACGGCTGTCTGATTGTCAGCTGCTGTTGAGAATACCTGGCTCTTCTTTGTAGGAATTGTTGTGTTACGCTCGATAAGTCTTGTAGCAACACCACCCATTGTCTCGATTGAAAGTGAAAGAGGTGTTACGTCAAGAAGAAGGATATCGCCTGCGCCTGCATCACCTGCGAGCTTACCACCCTGGATAGAAGCACCGATAGCAACGCACTCATCGGGGTTAAGGTTCTTTGAAGGTTCCTGACCTGTGAGCTGCTTAACTTTCTCTACTACGCAAGGAACACGTGTTGATCCACCTACAAGGAGAACCTTTCCGATATCTGAATTTGTAAGACCTGCATCTTTCATAGCGTTCTGAACAGGGATTGCTGTTCTCTCAACAAGGTCATGGATAAGTTCTTCGAATTTAGCTCTTGTAAGGTCTACATCGAAGTGCTTAGGGCCATCAGCGCCTGCTGAAATGAAAGGAAGGTTGATATTTGTTGTTGTTGATGAAGAAAGCTCTTTCTTAGCCTTCTCTGCAGCTTCCTTAAGTCTCTGCATAGCCATCTTATCGCCTGAAAGATCAACGCCTTCTTTGCTCTTGAAGTCCTGAACCATCCAGTTGATGATAGCCTGGTCGAAGTCATCACCACCAAGGTGTGTATCACCGTTTGTAGAAAGAACTTCGATGACACCGTCACCGATCTCGATGATTGATACGTCGAATGTACCACCACCAAGGTCATAAACCATGATCTTCTGCTCTTTCTCGTTATCAAGTCCGTATGCAAGTGCAGCTGCTGTAGGCTCGTTGATGATTCTCTTAACCTCAAGACCTGCGATCTTACCTGCGTCCTTAGTTGCCTGACGCTGTGCGTCATTGAAGTATGCGGGAACTGTGATTACAGCTTCAGATACTTTCTCGCCAAGGTACTGCTCTGCATCAGCTTTGAGCTTCTGAAGGATCATAGCTGAAATCTGCTGAGGTGAGTATTTCTTTCCGTCGATTGTACGACCGTTGTCTGTACCCATATCTCTCTTGATCGAAGAGATTGTATTGTCTGCATTTGTAACTGCCTGACGCTTAGCGGGCTCACCAACTATTCTCTCGCCGTTCTTTGTGAAAGCAACGATTGAAGGTGTTGTTCTGGCTCCCTCTGCATTAGCGATAACAGTAGGCTTTCCGCCTTCCATAACTGCTACGCAGCTATTTGTTGTACCTAAGTCGATACCGATAATTTTACTCATTTCTACTTTTCCTCCGTTATAAAAATTGAATTATTTACGTATTGATATACAGTGATATTGATATGTCTTTTCTCTATACCACTCACTGGGTAACACCAACCATGCTGTGTCTGAGCACGGTGTCGTGGAACATATATCCCTTTTGAAGTTCCTGTGCAACAATTCCGGATTCATATTCCTCGCTCTCCACCTGCATAACCGCATTGTGGAAGTTGGGATCGAATTCTTTACCCACAGCTTCAATCGGGGTTACTCCAAGATCTTCCATCTGCTTCATAAGCTGTTTGTAAATCTTGTTCATACCGTCTGCAAAAGCTCCGTCTTTTTCCGCTTCGGGAACTGCCTGAAGTCCTCGCTCAAAATTATCTATTACAGGGAGAAGTTTCTCAAGGATGCTTCCCTGTCCCTGCTCAAACATCTGAGCTTTCTCTTTGTCAGTTCTTTTTCTGAAATTATCAAACTCAGCAACCTGTCTTATAAGTCTGTCATTGAGTTCATCAATTTTTTCTTTGAGAGGGTCCTTTTTTTCTTTTTTATTAAAAAGACCTTTCTTCTTATCTCCTGATTCTTCTTCGGAAGTTTCTTCATTCTCTTCCGCGGAAGCTTCCTCTTCAGAAGTTTCTGCCTCGGCTTCGGCTTTTTCAGCAGCCTCTTTATTCTCCTTGGCTTCCTCTTCAAGCTCTTCCATAATCTCTTCGAGAACTTCCTTCTCCTGCTCGTTTACTTCCTTAGCAGGTTTATCGTGAACTTTTTTCTTATCTGTACTGCTCAATTTAACTTTGCCTCCTCACTCGGTACATCCGTCATCTTACTGACTATGCACTAGCTCTTTTTCTTATACAGCTCATCAAGAGCGTATCTCATATTCTTAAGAGTCGAAATAACTTTGTCATAGTCCATTCTCTTGGGACCGATTATTCCGACTGTACCTTTCATTCCGTCACCAAGTTCATAAGTTGCGGTTACAACACTGCAATCCTTCATTGCCTGAACCGGAGTTTCATTTCCGATGTAAACCTGGATTCCTGTCTCTTCTTCATCAGCCGAGAGTGTGTTTTCAACGATGCTGTTAAGATCCTTGGCATCCTCAAATGTGCTTATAAGCTCGCTCGCCTTGGCACTGTCGGTAAGCTCGGGATACTTGAAGATGTTCATCGTTCCGCTTGTATATATCTGAAGGTCATCGTCAGCCGTGATCGACTCTGCCGCAGCATCGATGACATTTCCAATAATCTCGCTGTGTATGCCTGCTTCCTGTTTGACGGCTGCTATAAGTCCGAGGTTGATATCCTCAACCGCAAGTCCGTCCAATCTTGTATTCAGCAAAATGTTGAGCTTCAACATCGTGGCGTCATCAAGCATTTCCTCGACATTTATGATCTTGTTCTTAATGACATTGCCTTCTATCACAATGGTCGCAAGAAGATGTTCTTCGTCGACCTTAGATATCTGTATAAATTTAAGTTTGTTCTTTCTGATCTGAGGTGCCGAGATCATCGTTGCGTAGTTGGTATCAACGGCAAGTGTCTTGGCAACTTTCTTAAGGAGTGTCTCAAGCTTCTCTTCTTTATCAAGAAGCATCTCCTTCATATTCTCTACTTCCTGCTCTTTGTCACGAAGCATCTCATCGACATATACGCGATAACCCTGATCTGAAGGAATACGTCCCGCTGAAGTGTGCGGCTGAATAATAAGCCCCATCTCTTCAAGATCCGCCATCTCATTTCTGATTGTTGCCGAGCTGAGATTAAGATCCGTGTACTTGGATATTGTGCGGCTTCCCACAGGTTCGCCCGTCTCAAGGTAGTTTCTGACTATCGCATGAAGTATTTTTCTTTTTCTTTCGTCTAATTCCAAAGTGTCCACCTTCCTATGTATTCACCGGTTAAATTCATTGGACGGTAACTTGTTTTTTTGAGTGTTAGCACTCACTCAACTTGAGTGCTAACATCTTCTGTATCATAAATTATCACTCTGGGCCATTAATGTCAACATACCTTTTCTAAAAAGTATATAAAGTGGTGGCTTTCATTACGACTGTGCATAAGGTATATATATGAAAATGCTTGTGTTCGGCTGCGGTGTGATTTTCTAAAATAAAAGAAGAGGGAGATGCCTCATTTCGACGTTGCTCAGAACAATCGGCATCTCCCTCTTCTTTTATTTTGAAAATCATCATCCTCGTCCAAGAACTTCGCATTTCCATATATACACCTCTTGGACAGGCCGGTTATGGAAAGCCACTACTAAAATAGGTGCTTCTGATTCCGCTAAGTTTGCTATAGATGCAGATTTCCATGATTAAAAGATTTGGAGCTTCATTTAATTGAAGCTCCAAATCTTTTAGTCAAGTTCTCTATAGTGATTTCCATATTTTTCCTTTTTATTCATTATCATCTGATGCCGCGTTTGGATCATACTCAAGTATGTCTCCCGGCTGGCAGTTTAGGGTTTCGCATATTGCTTCGAGTGTTGAAAATCTGATAGCACTGATCTTTCCTGTTTTTATCTTGGATAGATTTACATTTGATACGCCAACTTTTGCAGACAGTTCGTTCAGAGACATTTTTCTGTCAGCCATGACGCGGTCTAATCTAAGTATAATTTTACCCATATCAATTACCTCACATTTCCGGAATTATAAAGTTTCATCTGATTCTTTCTGAAGGACATAGCCGTAATCAAGGATGCAATACATGCTCCAGAATACAACTCCTGCAAGGGCTGCAGCTCCGAGACCTACTGCAAAGAATGTGTAAACGGTAATTATGATAAATGCTGTCTTGAGTTTCTTCATAACATCTCCGCTAAAAGGTGAATCACTGTTTTCAATGAGCTTAAATACTTTCATTATTATGATGAAGATTCCGGCAAGGATAGCAATTGTAACAGCTGTAGAAAAGAAAGTTACCGCAAATGCTTCCGCAGCCATACCCTTATACATAAGAATTCCCACAACGTTAAACATTCCTAAGATGCCATGTTTTCCCATATCTTCAACCTGCTCAAGACTAAAGAGTTCAGTTCCGTTCTCACTGAATACATGTGCTACTACTTTTCCGCTCACTTCTTCAGTTTTTATATTACTATTGATATTGCTCTTACAAGCAAGCATCACTATACCGCCTACAAGCATCACTACAGCGATCACCGCCATAAGAACACCAAGTACTTTTGCAACTTTTCCTGTTGTACTGCAGCTCTTCTTTACATTAGCAAGTTTAATTTCCTGTTCTCTCATTTTTATTCTCCCATCTGCGAATCCCTATGTTCGCGCTCAATTATTATTTGTTGTCTTATTTCGGCGAATGGCCGTTTTTCATTCTTGTTGTTTGTTCTTACTTATTTTTCTCATTTCGTTTGTGAAAGCAACTTTTTTCTTTAACCTCTTTTGGCAACTTAATGTGCGTTCACATTTGTATCTAACTTCAAATTATCTTGATTGCATTTTCTCGAGAATTTATGAACTTTCCATCACCGCGTCCGGTTATTTCCTGTTCATGAGTATAATATAGCATCCTGTTTTATACCTGTCAATAACTTTTTAATGATAAACATTAAATATTTATCTTGTTTGTTTTATTTTTTATCGAAAAAATTGCAATAAAAAAGCAACGTTCCATTATGAGCTTGAAAATATATGCCTTAATAGTGAATTAAAATCCAAGAGCTAAAATTCGCGGTAATGTTGAATTTGTGATATTTGTGTCAAATCCCAATTGCAAAGCGCGCTGTATCAAGTGGTTCAATTACAAAGCGTGTTATATCTTTATCTTCGAAGAAAAAGCTTTGTGATACAAATAGGCTCTTTCGACCTCCCCTACGTTACTCAGATTCTCTTACACACTTTATACCCGTAAAATCCATCTCACATTCATTTACTTCTACGTGTACGAATCGATTCCGAATTCTATATCCGTAGAGCCACTCACGCATTCACCTGCTTCTACGTGCACATACCGCCTTTCGTGATTCTGCACCCGTAAAGCTACTCTTAAATTCACTTACTTCTACGTGTACATGCCGTTTTTCGGGATTCTGTGCCCGTATAGCAGCTCCTAAATTCACTTACCTCTACGTGTATATGTCAATTACCGAGGTTCTATGCCCGTAAAGCCTTTCCTACAATCGCTTATCTCTACGTGTACAAGCTCAGTTCTGCCCTTCGCCTCACGTAAGGATCCCCAAATCAATATTCATAAGACCATACTCTTAAAAATGATCAGACCAAAATGCCCCAAAATGATCACACATAAATCAAAACGTAATGTAAAATCGAAAGATGCAATTATAAGCAAACAAATCCTATTGACATAAGGTCATATTTCGAGTTATAGTCTTCTTCGGTTTTCATCAAACCGATTCTAATATTTCAACGCGGCAGTATTTTCATCGTCGCATTTTCCAATTTATAATCAGTTTTTACATGAATAAAAAAGAATAATGGTGGTACTATGCAAGATTTAAAAGAAGATATGAAAGCACAACTAAAGGAACTTGACGAGCTTATCTCGAAATCCAATAAAAATCTAATTAAACTAAAGAATATCCCCGATAAAGGAATTACTGTCAGCAAGAGCAACGGGTATGATCAGTATTATTGGATTGACAGAGTTTCAGGGAAGCGAACCTATGCAAAAACCGGCGAACTCGATGTTCTCAGGAAAGTTGCACAACAAGGCTATGAGCATGCTGTTGTAACTAAGCTCAATACTCTAAAAAATGAACTTGATAAATTTCTAAAAACATATGATGTTTCCGAAATTGACAAAGTCTATACGCATATGTCAAAAGCCAGACAACTACTCGTATCACCTATTATTGATACAGAAGAAATATTTGTAAAAAAGTGGGAATCTGTTTCCTACGAAAGCTCAGAATTCATGAAGGATTTTGAATTTTACTCAGGTAAGGGTATTAAAGTACGTTCCAAATCTGAACTTATCATAGCCAATACTTTAGAACAATGTGGTGTTCCTTATCGCTATGAATATCCTTTATATCTGAAAGGGATAGGAACGGTATACCCTGATTTTACATGCCTTAATATAAATAAGAGAAAAGAAATAGTATGGGAACATTTCGGAATGATGGATAATATTGCTTACTCCAACAAAAATATAGCTAAGATTCAAGCGTACAATCAAAACGGATTCTTCCCAGGCAAAAACATGATTATGACATTTGAAACCTCTCAAAATGCTATAAGCTCAAATATAATCCAAAATATGATTAAAGAATTTTTGCAATAAACCTTTAACTCATACTCGCTTCGATAAGCTCCATCCCCGCATAGCAGAGAGCATCAAAGATGTAAGCAAGTTTTCGCCGCTAAAGCTAAATTTCCTATCAAGAACAAAGAGTCGCTCGCGACTCTTTGCGCGCCGATGCGCTCAAGCTTTAGCTTGCATAATTCATCTGCGCATCGGTCGCATCCATAGCGGAGCGTTTTTATATCATAGGAAAGCAATTTCCTATGATACAAAAAAGAAGCAACAACCGAATCACTCCGATCATTGCCTCTCAATCTTTTTCTTATGAACTGTCTATACATCAACCCTCATAAGTTTGACCGCTATAGACATAACTATCATATACCCAGCTGTCACGCACTTCTCATCAGATATCGATGTCGCCTGAAATCTTGTCATCAACTACATAGTAAGCCTTATCTTCCTGAGGCTTAACGTAGATGCTGAGCTTCTTAACCTTTGTGGGATCGCCCTTGAGGTCGTACTGGAAATTATCCAATGACTTCTGAACAAGCTCGTCGTTTGAGATGTGCTTGTATGAATACTGAATCTCGATCATAACATTAGGCTTTGCAGCTGCTTTTCTTGTTGTAGTCTTCTTTGCAGTTGTTTTCTTGGTTGCAGCCTTCTTTGTTGTGGTCGCCTTTGTAGTAGTCTTCTTTGCAGCAGTCTTTGTAGATGTTGCTTTCTTTGTTGTACTTGCAGCCTTCTTGGCTGTAGTTTTCTTAGCTGTAGTCTTCTTTGCCGGTGCTTTCTTTGTCTCGGCAGTTGTATCCTTTAATTCCGGTGTTTTAACTTCTGTAATAAAAGTAGGATTCTTGATAGTTGCAACAGGTTTTACAACTGCTTCCGCCTTCTTAATCTCTGCCATTTCTCGTTATCCTCCTCAAAATCGCAAACGATCTATGTGACTCGTTAAAACAATAAAGTGATTACGAAATTAAGTTTACTATCATTAAACAGCGTTGTCAACGCACCTGCGAATTATTCCCCTTTATATCATCCCATTTTATCTAGTGTAGCTTTGTATGCTGATATCAAAGTAGCGGAAATAAGCAGACCACCGCATATGTCGCTGAACCAATGCACGCCCGCCAAGACTCTTCCGACAACACCTATCGCCATTACAACACAGGCGCAGGTTCTAAGAATTGCCACAAGATTCTCGTCGTCATATAATCTTTCTCTCCAAGCAGCGATCGCACTTCCCATTATTGTGCAGATCATAAGTACATGTGTAGAAGGAAATGAGGCCTCAAGCTCCGTTTCATCGGGCAAAAGAACCGGTCTGTAGTTGAACGGAATCTTGTCAAAAACAACATACATGATAACAAGAATCACATACAAAAAGCCCATGATAAGTATCTCTTTGTCGACTTCCATGATGCGTCTTTTCTCTTTTACAACCTGCATAAGTCCCGTTACGGCAAAATACGCAGCTGTAAGAATCGCTATCATAAGCATTATGTCTGTAACTTTATCCCACATGGGATTATAAGAAATAAGGTCAAGCACCACTTTGTTGATCGCAGAAAAACCGACGCTCGTTCCCTCGGGACCGATAGCCTGTTTATCAACTACAGATACAAGTACTGTATATACAATAGAAATGATCAACAAAAGTATAGTCTTCCCGTAATAACTTTTTCTTTTCATAGCACTTCCTCCGTGTAGCCAAAACTTTATTTCTTGTACACTTCGTTCACGAACTTGCGAAGTCTCTCCATTGCTCTCTCAACCTTCTCAGTCTCTATGCAGTAAGCCATTCTGAAAAAGCCCGGTGCCCCAAAACCGTCTGTTGGTACGAAGATAAGATCGTACTCTTTAGCTTTTTTGCAGAATTCGATAGAGCTCTCTTCAAGCGCCTTAGGCATTATATAGAAAGTTCCGCCGGGTTTTACAACCGTAAATCCAAGCTCAACCAAAGTATCATAGATGATATTCATGTTCGTCTCATAAACTGAAAGATCCGCAGTCATATCGCAGACTTTTGCAACAGCCTGCTGGATAATCGAAGGAGGACAGTTGTGTCCCGTTCCTCTTGAGATCTGTCCGCACATGGGAACGATAAATTCTGCGCCGTCGCACTTAGGATTAACTGCAACGTATCCGATTCTTTCTCCCGGAAGAGAAAGAGAGTTGGAGAATGAGTAGCAGCTCAAAGTGTGATCGTAGAACTTTGATACATACGGAGCGTCAGCGCCCTTGAACACGATCTCTCTGTATGGTTCATCGGACAAAAGATATACCGTATGTCCGAACTCTTTTGACTTAGCTGTAAGAATCTCGGCAAGTCTTGTAAGTGTCTCTGTTGAATATGCAACACCTGAAGGGTTGTTGGGTGTGTTCACGAGAACTGCCGCAACATCAGCTGTAAACATCTCTTCAAATTTATCGAAGTTGATCTGGAAAGTCTCAGTGTCTGCGGGAACAACCTCAAGCTCAACTCCCGCACCTGTGATGTACGAATT
>JAEEGH010001488.1_pt1 | contig 67529 bp, 53 predicted proteins | sample 9134181 | NCBI WGS metagenome assembly JAEEGH01 (sample SAMN16246544, study PRJNA631951) | gut metagenome | biome: gut microbiome; feature: rumen; material: DP-attached | host: Bos | place: Iran: Karaj | collected 2018-10
TTAAGTTTAATTTACAGCTCTTCGCACATAAGAAGGGAATGGGTTCCACCAAGAACGGCCGTGAGTCCCAGTCCAAGAGATTAGGAGCGAAGAAAGGTGACGGACAGTCAGTTCTGGCCGGCAATATCCTTGTTAGACAGCGTGGCACAAAGATCCATCCCGGCACAAACGTCGGCATCGGATCTGATGATACACTTTTCGCTTTGATTGACGGTACAGTCAAGTATGAGCGTATGGGCAAGGATAAGAAGCAGGTTAGCGTTTATCCTGTAGCCTAATTTTAGGTATTTCAGAAGAAACCAAGAGGAGCAGTCTGTCGCATTATTGCGATCGGACTGCTCTTGTATTTAGGAGAATCAGATGTTTATAGATCACTCTAAGATTTATGTTAAAGCGGGAGACGGCGGTAACGGCTGCCTCAGCTTCCATACCGAGAAGTACATTACCAACGGCGGTCCGGACGGTGGTGACGGCGGCGACGGCGGAAATGTTGTTTTGCAGGCCGCGCCGAATCTGACGAGCCTTCAGAACTTCCGATTCAAGCACAAGTTCATTGCGCAGAACGGTGCAAAGGGCATGAGCAAGAAGATGTACGGCAAGCGCGGTGAAGACCTTATTATCGGCGTTCCTGTCGGTACTGTCGTAAAAGACGTCGAATCCGGCGAGATCATTGCCGACCTCACTGAAGCAGGACAGAAGATCGTCGTTGCCAGAGGCGGCAAGGGCGGTCTTGGTAACATGCACTATGCCAATTCAATAAGACAGGCTCCGCAGTTTGCAACACCGGGATCACACGGCGAGGAAAGAGAACTTGCTATCGAATTAAAGCTCATCGCAGACGTCGGTCTTGTAGGCTTCCCTAATGCCGGTAAATCAACGCTTCTCTCAGTTCTTACGAGAGCTAAGCCGAAGATCGCAGATTATCCTTTCACAACGCTGGAACCGGTTCTGGGCGTAGTCAGTAAGGACGATTTCTCATATGTAATTGCTGACATTCCGGGCATCATCGAGAATGCACACGAAGGCGCAGGCTTAGGCCACGACTTCTTAAGACATATCGAGAGAACAAGGCTCCTTGTCCATGTCGTCGATCTCTCAGGCACAGACGGAAGAGAGCCGATGGATGACTTCAAGACCATCAATAAAGAGCTTGAGGAATTCAGCCTTGAACTCGCATCAAGACCGCAGATCGTTGTCGGCAACAAGTGCGACGGCGTATCTGATGAGGACGCTCAGAAGTTCGTTGATGAAGTTAAGGCATTAGGCTATGAGGATGTTTACATCATCTCTGCTGCAGGCCATATCGGAATCGAGGAACTGGCTGATAAGATCACTGAAGCTGTATCGAAGCTCCCTCCCACGGTCCTTCACGATATTGCTGACGGCAGTGAGAGAGTCTATACATTCGAAGAAGGCAAGAAGTACGAGATCATCATCAATGAGGACGGCAATTTCGAAGTAACGGGAAAGTGGATCAACAAGATCTTCAATTCCACGAACTTCGGAGACACCGAATCGACGAATTTCTTCCAGAGAACGCTTGAGAACGAGGGCGTTTTCGCTGAGCTCAAGAAGATGGGCTGCAAGGAAGGCGATACCGTCAAGGTCTGCGATCTCGAATTCGACTATTATGACTAAGACTTCAAAATTGGAGCTCTTTGTTCACATATTATTAACAAACGTTCCCTTATGATGCCTTAATGGTACTGTACTATTAAAGCGTAAGAACGAGACCACTTTGGATAAGAGTTTTGAGTTTGTTTGTAGAGATGCCGTAGTTAACCGCTACGGCATCTTTTTGTTTGTGTCATTTTCACAGTCTTTATTTTTGCGTTTTATAAGGTAAAATAGGTTAGATTATGGAATTGAAAGGGATTGTATGGATTTCCTTCTGCAGATAGTAACAAATAAGATACTGGTCGTAGGAGTTGTTTCCTGGTTTTTGGCGCAGGTCTTTAAGTGCATCAGTAATTTTATATTGACCAAGAAATTCAGTATTGAGAGGCTTTTCGGTGACGGAGGAATGCCTTCGGGTCACTCTGCGACAGTAACTTCGGTTGCGATCGCTGCCGGTCTTTATAACGGTTTTGATTCTCCTGTTTTCGCTGTTGCGATGATCCTCGCGATCGTTGTAATGCATGACGCGATGAATGTAAGATATCAGGCAGGCAAGCAGGCTGAGCTTCTTAATGTCATGGCTGAGATGTTTGAGAAAGTTACGGGCACGGATCTTCCCAATGAAGAGAAGCTCAAGGAACTTCTCGGACACACACCTTTGCAGGTTGCTGCAGGCTTTGTGCTCGGCGTGGCAACTGCCATCGTAATGTATCTCGTATTCTGATATTCCTATGATTTCCGGCGATATCCATAAGGCGTTATTATCCCTTCAGGACAAAGGTTACCGCGATATGCAGATAACCATAATCCCGACTGTTAATGCTGATTCGATAATCGGCGTCAGGACACCGGCACTAAGAAGTCTTGCAAAAGAACTTTCAAAGAGAGAAGACATAGATAAGTTTCTTAACAGCCTTCCTCATAAGTATTTCGAAGAGAACCAGCTCCATGCATTCATCCTTTCAGGTATGAAAGATGCAAAAAGAGCATTTGAACTCGTTGACAAGTTCCTTCCGTACGTTGATAACTGGGCAACGTGCGATCAGATGTCTCCTAAGGTCTTTAAGAAGAATAAGGAACTTCTTCTCGAATATACTGATAAATGGACCGGCTCGGACCATCCTTATGTAAAGAGGTTCGGAATAGGCATGCTGATGGAGCATTTCCTTGATGAGGACTTTAAGACTTCATATCTTACGAAGGTCTCGAAAATAAGATCTGACGAGTATTACGTCAATATGATGATCGCCTGGTATTTTGCAACAGCTCTTGCTAAACAATATGACGCAACTTTACCATATATAGAGAAGCAGAAATTAGACATTTGGACACACAACAAAACGATTCAGAAATCCGTAGAAAGTTATAGAATTACACCCGAACAGAAAGAATACCTGAAGTCACTCAAAAGGAAGGCGTAAGTCATGATCTATACAATTACTCTTAATCCTGCTGTTGATGTCAGCCTTCATGTAAGAGAAGGCCTTTTGCCGGGAAGTATCAATCAGTCTTATGCTGAGAGGACAGACCCGGGCGGAAAAGGCATAAACGTATCCAAGACACTTAAGGTAATGGACCAGGATTCCGTTATCTGCGTCGGCGTCTGCGGCGAGGACGGTGACAGGCTTCTTTCAATGTTAAATAGCATCGGATCCGAAGTTATCAGCGTCAGATATCCTACTGGAAACACAAGAACTAATATCAAGATCACCGGCGAGAACGGTGTAACAACAGATATAAACGGCAACGGTCCGCAGTATGACAGGGATACCGTTGAAGAACTTAAGAACATTATCCTGTCAAAGATCACTTCAGGTGATACGATCGTCATCTCAGGAAGACCGCCTTTGGGCTCTCCTTCAGACATATATGCGGAACTCATCAGGAGCTTTAAGGAAGTCGAAGGCGTAAAAGTAATTCTTGACGCTTCCGATGAATACTTAAGAGAAGGCCTTGCAGAAAAGCCTTATGCCGTAAAGCCCACTTGCGAGGAACTCTGCATCGATAATGATGCTGACAGCGCGAAATATGAAGCCGGCGATCTCGTCTTAAGAGGCGTTACGAGATGCCTTATCTCAATGGGTGTCGTAGGTGCCGTTTTCGCGAGCAGGGACATGGAAGCAACATATACAAGAGCATTAGATGTTAAGGCCAACTGCACCACGGGCTGCGGAGACGCCATGACGGCTGGTCTTGCATATGCTTCGGAGACCGGAATGTCATCGGAGGATTCTTTCAGGCTCTGCATGGCACTTGCCGGTGCGGAAGCCGAGACCGAAGGCACGAATCCGCCTACCAAAGAGCGCGTAATGGAGTTATTTAACAGTGCCCCGATAAGCGGACAATAATCGACTGATTTATTGTATTCGCAGAACAAACGTTCTATAATTTATCCAGAAGATTCGAATTTAATGTACAGGTGTTTTGAGAACTGATTGTGGTCTGAGAACACTTGGTAGTTTTCGTAAAAATCTGGAGGAATTATGGGCAACAACTTGAAGAATAACAGGAACTTGGCTCGATCCCCAAATATATATCTTGATAACGAGTACTCTGACTGGATACTTGAATTGAAACAGCGATATAAAAACGCTCAGTTAAAAACGGCGGTTAAAGTAAATTCTGAATTGTTATTGTTTAATTGGCTTCTTGGTAAAGACCTCGTTTCCCGTAAGTTTGAAGAAAAATGGGGAGATGGAATCGTTGAACAAATCAGCAATGATCTTCAAACTGCTTTCCCTGATGCGAAAGGTTTTTCTTCTCGAAATTTATGGTTTATGAAGCAGTGGTACTTGTTTTATTCAAGTGATAAAGATGCTTCGTTACTGATCACTAAACTGGAAAAGCAGATAGATTCCGGTAGTTCAAAACTGAACCATATTGGTTCATTAATGGAAGAACAAAAACTGAAACAGGTTGTTTCAGAAATGAAGTTCCCTTCGTTGTTTTCATTTGTTCCTTGGGGGCATCATATATTGATTGTTCAGAAATGCAAGACTGTAAAAGAGGCATTGTACTATATCAAGCGTACAATAGCTGAAAACATGAGCAGGAGTTCTTTGATTGCTTGTATTAATGGTGATGCCTTCCATTCTCAAGGAGAAGCAGAGACGAACTTTGAATCTGTTCTTCCGGAACAGCAAGGCGTTATGGCAAAAGAATTATTAAAGCAGAATTATGATTTGGGGTTTATTGAGCTGGTTAAAGAATATAATGAAGAAGATTTTGAAGAAGCTATTGAAAAGAGAATGACTGATTTTCTTCTTGAACTTGGAAGCGGCTGGGCTTTTGTAGGGCGGCAAAAAGAAATTGTAATCGCTGGGAAGACCAGAAGAATCGATCTTTTGTTCTATCAAATCTTTCTTAAATGTTACGTCGTTATCGAATTAAAAGTAAAATCTTTTGAACCTGAATTTGCTGGAAAACTGAACTTTTACGTTAATGCTGTAGATGACTGTATTAGAAATGAAAGCGACAATCCTACTATCGGGTTGCTAATCTGTAAAGATATGAACAGAACCGATGTTCGTTTATCATTTCAAGGAATTACAACACCATTGGGTGTAGCTACATATGACAATGTTAGAATTAAAGAAATAAGCGAGAAGATTCCGACAGCTGACCAAATAGAATTTCAGATTGAACTTGCTGAAGAAGAGTATAAGATGAGAAGAGATAAAAATGCTAATAGAAGTGGGAACCATATAAATGGAATTTAAACTGCATTCTGATTTTAAGCCGTCGGGCGACCAGCCTCAGGCCATAGATAATCTTGTTCAGGGCATCAAGGACGGCATGCGAGGCCAGACGCTTCTTGGCGTTACGGGTTCGGGCAAGACGTTTACGATGGCGAACATCATTGAGCGTGTCCAGCGTCCCACTCTTGTCCTTGCCCATAACAAGACTCTGGCAGGCCAGCTCTATGCCGAGTTTAAAGAGTTGTTCCCTGAGAATGCCGTAGAGTATTTCATCTCCTACTACGATTACTATCAGCCTGAAGCATATATCGCGGCTACCGATACATATATCGAGAAGGATTCATCGATCAATGACGAGATCGACCGTATGCGCCACGAAGCGACCAAGTCGCTCCTTACCAGGGACGATGTCATCATCGTGGCATCTGTTTCATGCATCTACGGTATCGGTGAGAAGGAAGATTATCTCTCGCTCGCTCTTATGCTTGAGACGGGTCTTGAGATCCCGATGGATAATGTCATGGCTCAGCTTATCAACATGCAGTACACGAGGAACGATTTCGACCTTTCGAGAGGCTGTTTCAGACGCAAGGGAGACGTTATAGACATCTGGACTCCTGATTCAGAACATACCCTTACGAGGATCAGTTTCTTCGGTGATGAGATAGATAAGATCAGTTATGTCGATGCCATAACGGGCAAGACCGAATTTACAAAGGATTATATCGAGCTGTTCCCGGCATCGCACTATGCGACCGGCAGGGCGAAGCTCAATAAGGCAATAGACAGGATAGAAGCCGAGCTCGAGGTAAGGCTTAAGGAATTTAGGGATGCCGGCGACATGATCGCCGCATACCGCCTTGAGCAGCGTACCCGCTACGACATGGATATGCTAAGGGAGACCGGATTCTGCAAGGGTATCGAGAACTATTCAAGACACATTGCGGGAAGAGAAGCAGGCGAGCCTCCGTGCACGCTGATGGACTTCTTCCCGGATGATTTCCTTTTGTTCATCGATGAGTCTCACCAGACTATACCTCAGGTTGGCGCCATGTATAACGGCGACAGATCGAGGAAGGAGATGCTCGTTCAGTACGGCTTCAGACTTCCTTCGGCATTCGATAACAGACCTCTGAAGTTTGCCGAGTTCGAACAGAGAATGGGACAGACGATCTTTGTCAGTGCCACTCCTGCGGATTACGAGAAGGAACACAGCGAACAGGTAGTAGAGCAGATGATAAGGCCTACAGGTCTTTTGGAGCCTGAGATATTCATAAGGCCTGTCGAAGGCCAGATCGAAGATATCCTGGCGATGCTCAAGGAACAGAAGAAGACAGGCGATAAGAGCCTTATCATGACCCTTACCAAGAGGATGGCTGAAGACCTGACAGACTTCCTTAAGAAGGAGAATATCAGGGTCACTTATCTGCACTCCGATATCAAGGCTGTCGAGCGTATGCAGATACTTAACCAGCTCAGAAATGATGAGGTCGATGTAATAGTCGGTATCAATCTCTTAAGAGAAGGTATCGACCTGCCTGAAGTATCGCTCCTCATGATCCTTGATGCCGATAAGGAAGGATTCTTAAGATCCGAGAGATCCTTGATCCAGATCATAGGACGCTGCGCGCGTAACGATCACGGCCGGGTAGTCCTCTATGCGGATGAGATCACGGATTCCATGATGAATGCCGTATCCGAGACTAACCGTAGAAGAGCGATCCAGCAGGAGTACAATAGAGTTAATAACATAACGCCCAGAACGATCAGGAAGGCTGTAAGAGATGTCTTTGATATCGTTGCCGAGAGCAGCAAGGATTCCGGCGGCAAGGGCAGAGGCAAGGGTTCCAAGGGCGGCGGAATTGATGCTGCAAGGCTCATCAACGAAGGCGTATCAGGCGGAACGGAAGAAGAGAATAAGAAGCTTATAGAGAAGCTTACGGTAGAGATGACCAAGGCTGCCAAGGACCTCGACTTTGAGAAGGCGGCTGAGATCAGGGATATAATCATCGAACTTAAGGGGAAGAAATGAGCGGCTTTTGTCACTTACATCTTCATACTGAATTTAGTCTTCTTGACGGCGCGATCAAGATAAAGGATCTTGCACAGAGACTTAAGGACATGGGCATGACCTCATGCGCCATAACCGATCACGGCGTAATGTACGGCGCCGTCTCTTTCTACCGTGAGATGAAGGCTAACGGGATCCATCCTGTAATAGGATGTGAGGTCTACGTTGCACCGGGTTCCAGATTCGATAAGACGGTAGTGCCCGGCAGGGAAGACAAATACTATAACCACCTGATCCTTCTGGCTAAGGATAATGTGGGTCTTGCTAACCTTAACAGGCTTGTATCTGCAGGCTTTACGGAAGGCTTTTACAGGCGCCCGAGGATCGATGAGGAGCTCCTCGAGAAGTGGCATGAGGGCCTGATCTGCCTTTCAGGATGTCTTGCCGGAAAGCTTTCCTCATTTATCTTATCCGGAGAATACGAGAAGGCCGCACAGGCAGCGGTATGGTATGACAAGCTCTTCGGAAGGGGCAATTACTATCTTGAGATCCAGGCCAATACCACGCCCGAGCAGGCCAAGGTAAATGCAGCTCTCGTAAAGCTCTCAAATGAGACCGGCATTCCTCTTGTTGCGACCAATGACTGTCATTACCTGATGAAGGATGACTATGAAGCACAGGATATCCTCCTTTGCATTTCAACGGCAGCAAGGATAGATGACGAGAACCGTATGCGCATGTCCTGCAATGATTTCTATGTGAAGTCTGAGACTGAGATGAGGCGCTTTTTTCCTGAACTTTCCGAGGCCATCGAGAATACCGGAAAGATAGCTGACATGTGTCATGCCGAATACGATTTCGAGACCATCCATCTTCCTGTTTATGAGGTGCCCGAAGGATATAAGGACCACGCAGAATACTTGGCTGATCTGACTTATAAGGGACTTAAGAAGAGATTCGAGATAACGCCTCCCACGGGAAGCGCTGACGACTACATGAAGCGTGCCGGATATGAGCTTTCCGTTATCAACAGCATGGGCTATACGGATTACTATCTCATAGTCTGGGACTTCATTAATTATGCCAAGACTCACGGCGTTATCGTCGGACCGGGAAGAGGTTCGGGTGCCGGTTCGCTCGTTGCATATGCGGTAGGCATCACGGATATCGACCCGATAAGATACGGTCTTGTTTTCGAGAGATTCTTAAACTCAGAGAGAGTATCGATGCCGGACTTCGACGTTGACTTCAGCGACGAGAGAAGACAGATCGCAATAGACTATGTTACTGAGAAATACGGCAAGACGAGAGTTGCTCACGTAATCACTTTCGGTACGCTTGCTGCAAGGCAGGCCGTAAAGGATGTCGCAAGAGTCCTTAACATGCCGATAGCGCAGAGCAACAAGCTCACGAAGATGATACCTTTCACGGTTGGAATGACCTTGAAGCAGGCCCTTGAGATCAGCACTGAGTTCAAAGAAGCTTACGATACGGATCCTGAAGCCAGGAAAGTCATAGACATGGCTATGCGCGTTGAAGGCCTTCCTAGAAATGCCGGAACGCACGCTGCGGGAATAATCATATCCGGTAAGGACATTACTGATATTGCGCCGCTTGCGGTTAATGACGATACTGTCGCTGTACAGTTTGCGAAAACAGATGTCGAGAGCATAGGCCTTCTTAAGTTCGACTTCCTGGGACTTAGAACGCTTACGGTTCTACAGGACTGCGTAGAACTCGTAAAGAATAACTACGGCAAGACGATAGATCTTGACCGCATACCTTTGGATGATCCGGAGATCTTTAAGATGATAGGGCGCGGCGAGACGGTCGGCATATTCCAGCTTGAGAGCCGCGGCATGACCTCGTTCATGAAGCAGCTTGAACCTGAGAGCCTTGAAGACATCATCGCCGGCATATCGCTTTACAGGCCGGGTCCTATGGACCAGATCCCCAAGTATGTCGACTGCAAGAGGAATCCTTCGCACATCACATACGACCATCCTCTCCTTGAACCCATCCTTAACGTTACATACGGATGCGCTATCTATCAGGAACAGGTAATGCAGATAGTAAGAGATCTTGCAGGTTTCTCGATGGGACAGTCCGATAACATCAGACGTGCGATGAGCAAAAAGAAGAAGTCCATAATGGAGAACTACAGGAACCTCTTCATGTATGGCGGCATAGATGACAAGGGACGTCAGATCGACGGCTGTATCAAGCGCGGAGTCCCCGAGAAGACTGCTGCTAAGATCTTTGACGATGTAGCAGGTTTTGCAGGATATGCATTCAATAAATCACATGCTGCATGCTATGCGGTCGTAGGTTACTGGACAGCTTTCTTTAAGTACTACTATCCGACCGAATTCATGGCAGCCACGCTGAACTCTTTCAGGAACGATCTGGGCAAGGCTTCGTACTATATCTCCTGCTGCTCTGCGATGGGAATAGAAGTTCTTCCGCCTGATATCAATAAGAGCCGCGAGCGCTTCACGACAGAAGGCGACCGTAAGATAAGAATCGGCCTTACCGTAATCAAGAATGTCGGTGAAGGTGCTGTGCTCGATATCTTAAACGACAGGGAGAAGAACGGCGAATATAAATCGTTCGAAGACTTCGTTGTAAGAGGTGCCAAGATCGGCGTTAAGAAGAATGTTGCAGAAGCATTGATACTTGCTTCGTGCATGGATTCATTCGGTCTTACCAGAGCCCAGATGACTGCCTGTGTGCAGACTGAATTAGACAGGATCGCACATTCCGACAGCCGCAATATCGAAGGACAGCTGTCGCTCTTTGATCTCGGCGGAAGCGAAGCCGCAGGGCCGTCCATATTCATTCCCGATATCCCTGAATATCCTGATGCGCAAAAGCTCGGATATGAGAAGGAAATGGTCGGTATCTATCTGTCCGGCAATCCTCTTGCTTCATATACGAAGCTGATATCTGAAGTCGCAACGTTCGACATGTCCGAAGCATCAGATATTCTGTCACTTTCTGGAAGCGACGCGCTGGACGATAACAAACAGGTAGCAATGTGCGGAATGGTAACAGATAAGCGCACCGGTTATACGAAGAAAAAGACCATGATGAGCACCATCACCTGTGAAGACTTGAGCGGTGCATTTGAAGTTCTGCTCTTCGGAAAGAATTTCGATACATATAACAGACTGGTCGAGAAGAACAAGCCTTATCTCTTTGTCGGCAGAAGACAGATGAGGGAAGGCGGCGAGCTCTCGATGTTCGCAGATTCCGTATTTGAACTGTCTGACGATCCAACGCTCTTAAGCAGGATAAGAAATGACAGGGGATACCAGACGGCATTAAGGGAAAGAGACGGAGCGCAGACCGTAAAGCCTGTGCCGGTTCCTGTCGTTAATACTAAGTCCGTTCAGACCGGTAATACGCAGAGTGTTCCCACAGCTTCTGTTCAGGTTCAGCAGGAAGCTGCTCCTGCCAAGGCTCCTGAGAGCGGAACAGGAGGAGTCTTAAGGATCCGCTATTCCGGCAAGCCTGATTCCAAGGGCTTTAACAGGCTCTTGAACTTCCTTGCATATTTCCACGGCAATATGCCGGTAGAAGTCCTTTTCAAAGCTGATAACAGCGTATTAAGACTTGATAACATGTGCAGCATAGCACCTGATGAAGGAGTTTTAAAAAAGCTGGCAGAACTTGTCGGTGAAGACAATATTGAGATGATGTAAAAGGAGGTAACCCATGGACGAACAAAAGGTAGCCGAACTTAACAGGATGATAAGAGAAAGCAAGCATATCGTCTTCTTCGGAGGTGCCGGAGTATCGACTGAGAGCGGTATTCCCGACTTCAGGAGCAAGGACGGCCTTTATAACCAGCACGATGTCAAATTCGACAGATACAGTCCGGAATATCTCCTGAGCATCGACTGCCTTGTCGATCACCCTGATGTTTTCTATGAGTTCTACAGACAGAAACTCAATACTGCAGGGATCGAGCCTAACAGAGCTCACTATAAGCTTGCAGAGATGGAGAAGGCGGGAAAATTAGACGGCATTATCACGCAGAATATCGACGGCCTTCACCAGAGGGCGGGAAGCAAGAACGTGCAGGAAGTTCACGGCACGACTTACAGGAATTACTGCATGAAGTGCCATGAGAAATATCCTTATGATTTCATCTTCAAGTCTGAAGGCCCCATCCCCAAGTGTCCCAAGTGCGGCGGCATGGTAAGGCCTGATGTTACTTTATATGGCGAAGGCTTGCCTCAAACGGCATGGATAGAATCCAAAAGGCTCGTATTCAGAGCTGACTGCCTTATTATCGGAGGCACATCTCTTGCGGTACAGCCGGCAGCTTCTTTGGCTTATGACTTCAACGGTAAGTATCTGATAATAATCAACAGGGATAAGACATTTGCTGACAGAAATGCCCAGCTCGTATTCCATGACAATATAACGGAGGTCTTGGACTCCATCAATCTGGAAGACTAAAACCATATTAGGATGATCCGGATAGTAATGTCGGGAAAGATTGGAAAGATCAGGCTATGGGGAATATAAGGAAAAGCAGAAAGATCGTAATAACGGTATTCCTGATATTGACGGTAGTGGCAACGGGCATTGCCGCATTTTGCAGTTATAAGTCGTCTACATCAGGTATGGCGACTGATATCAATGATGTTGTCGAAAATGGAACTCCGCAGATAGGAGATAAGCTTTATCTGTTCTGTTATCAGGAACAGCTTTTTGAAGTGGGAGATAATCTGGTAGTATTTGAAACTTATCTTGAGGAAGAGGACCTCAATATATGTGTTCCTATCGTATGCGAAGGAAAGTTAAGCTACAGATTCAGTGCTGAGGTCGTTGAGACCGATCCCGGTATTCCTGATAGATTTGCCCGGGGATGCAGGGATTATTACCAGGAGCTGTACGATAAGATTCAGGCCAAGAAGGCTACTGTCGATCCGAGTGATTCGGAAACAATGGAAAGGATCCGCAAGGCTGAAGAACTGACCGAAGGATTTCTTTCTGATGAGACATATGAGCGTGACAAGAACTCCATAACATCTTATTCATTCAGAGCCACAAATACGGTGGACTATTTCACAATAGCATCTGTCTCGCAAATAGCAGCGGCAGTACTTGCAATTGTTTTGATCTATGCCGTGCTCGGTATCTGGATAAGCGGAAAAAAGCTGGCCTTAGGGAGCATAGCTCTAGTCCTGACCATAAGCATTATAAGCGGTGTGATCTTCAGAAATGACATAGCCACTATGGCATCTATTAAAGAATATGCGCCGGGCATGTATATGTGCAGCATAAAGAATGATTACTATCTGGATGAAATGCTCTCAACAGATTTAAAGGACACGGATTCTCTTATCTCGTTTATGAGCAAAAAACTCCTTGGAGGAATGACACTTCCGATCGATGCCCATCATTTCGGATGCGCGTCTTTCAGCTGCGTAACTCCTGAAGGAACGCATCTGTTCGGCCGTAACTACGATTATATGGATACAAACGGAATGGTGATCTATTCGAACCGTGAAGGCTGCTATGCTTCGATTGCCGTATGCGATCTCCAGTGGGCAAGATTTGCGGGAGTAGATCCTATCGCCAAGCCGGATTCTCTGCTCGGAAGATTCGTTTTAAGGGGTGCTGCTCCTATCATGTGTGTTGACGGATTTAATGACCAGGGCCTTGGCATCTCGATCCTGTCACTCGATTCCGACGAGAACAGACCTGATACCGGTAAGACCGATACGATAATAATCCTTGCCATTAGAGGAATATTGGATAAATGTGCCAATGTTGATGAAGCTGTTGCATTTTTGTCCAGTTATGATGTTCATTCAATGTTCGATAAGGATAATCACCTGTTTATTACCGATAAGTCCGGAAAAAGCGTGATTGCCGAATGGGTAAACGATGAATTGACCGTTACCGAGATCAATTACGTTACGAATTACGTCATTGCTACACATGAGTATGATGAAGACAGAAGATTTGCGGTGATGAAGACCAAGCTTGACGAAGTAAACGGCGTCTTGTCTTTGGAAGAGGCCTTAGATCTCCTGAATGCCGCTTCACAGAATTCAGAAAGCAGCGTCCAGACAGAATGGTCCTGCGTCTACGATCTGGATATCTTTGTCCTTTATATCTATAACGACAATGACCGGAATAATGTCTATAAGATAACGCCTGAAACATTTAAGTAACTAAGAACAGCCATAACTGTTGCCGGAGCGTATCAACGATCTCAAAACAGTTATTTCGACCCTTTTTCTTATTTAGTGTATAATTATCTCTGAAAATCTTTTGATGTTTCGGAGGCATTTGTATGGGCAGACTTCTTTATGACGAGAGCAACCTTCCCGAGATCAACAGCCTTAAGGCTTTGAATTATGACGAAGTAGACAAGAGCACCGTTGAGCCGGTTAAGCGCGTAGGCGTGCTTACGAGCGGCGGTGATGCTCCGGGAATGAATGCGGCAATAAGAGCCGTTGTAAGAGCCGGTATAAATGCAGGATTTGAGATGTACGGCGTAACCAGAGGCTATCATGGTCTTTGGAAGGGCGAGATCAAGCCTCTTGACGGCAGGAGCGTATCTGAGACCCTCCAGCGCGGCGGCACATTCCTTATGACAGCAAGATCCCAGTCTTTCATGACTGACCAGGGCGTTCTTAAGGGCGCCAAGATGATGGAAGCATACGATCTTGATGCCTTGATCGTAATTGGCGGTGACGGTTCCTATAAGGGTGCAAGAGCTCTTGCAAGGATCGGAATCCCTGTAGTAGGCATGCCCGGTACGATCGACAATGACATCGCTTCCACCGAATATACTATCGGCTATGATACAGCGATGAATACTGCAATGCAGTGCATCGACAAGTTAAGAGATACGGCTTCATCACATGAGCGCTGCAGCGTTATCGAAGTAATGGGCAGACATGCAGGCTGGATCGCACTTAACGTAGGTATCGCCACAGGCGCCGAGAGCATCCTCATTCCTGAAGTTCCTTATGATTTCAATAAGGACGTATTAAGAGTTATCCTTGACGGCAGAAATACCGGCAAGAAGCACTATATCGTTATCGTTGCAGAAGGCGTCGGCCATGCTGAAGAGATCGCTAAGCAGATTGAAGAGGCAACAGGCATCGAGGCTCGTCCCACGATCCTCGGTCACCTCCAGAGAGGCGGTTCGCCGACATTAAGAGACAGGACAATGGCAAGCCTTATGGGCATCAAGGCCATCGACTGCCTCGTTGAGAAGAGATTTAACAGACTTGTAGTCCAGCAGCACGGAGAGATCACCGATGTTGATATCGAGGAAGGTCTTGCAATGACGAAGACCATTACTCCCGACATCATTGAGAATATCAAGAGGCTTGGCTGATATTACAGGTCAGTAGGGGATAGCCGGCTATGTATGAATTCTTAAGCTTTGAAGAGAGCCTGGAGCGGAAGAAGATCCGCGGGCGCGTCTTGAATACGCTTGAATTTACCAAGATCAGGGACAGCGTCACTTCCAAAGCGAGGACGTCTTACGGACGTGAGCTTTGCAGGGATATGGCCCCTGTTTGTGACGTTGATCATGTAACACAGGAACTGTCCTGCTCAAGGCAGGCCATGGATCATATCTTAAGATTCGGAATGCTGCCTTTAGGCGGCATGAGAGACTTAAGGGAAGCCCTGACTTATGCAAAGGCAGGCGGCACCTTGACGTGCGGCCAGCTATTGGAAGTTGCTTCATTTCTGAAGGCTTCTGACGAGATCAGAAGAGCCATAGCAAAGGCAAGATCTGCAGGATCTCCTTTGGTGGATGAGACTGAGCCTGATGTCTGTGCTTATGCGGATAAGCTCGAGACATCGGATAAGCTCTTGGAGAAGATCGAGACATCGATCTTAGGTCAGGATGAAGTCTCGGATAAGGCGAGCAGGGAGCTGTCTTCGATAAGAAGAGAGCGGAAAAACATCGCAAGCGGCATCAGGTCCTTGCTTGACCGCGTTATCCAAAATCACGCAGACATGCTCCAGGAGGGCATCGTAACGCTCCGTGAGGGAAGATACTGTATTCCGGTCAAGGCTGATTTCAACGGCAGGATAGAAGGTATCGTGCACGGTGCTTCATCTTCCGGACAGACGCTCTTCATTGAGCCAATGAGCGTTGTTGAAGCAAACAACAAGATCGCCGAGCTTACTTTTGCAGAGCAGGCAGAGATCCAGAGGATCTTGAAGAGCTTCACTAACGAAGTCGTATCTATAAGTCCATTGTTCGAAAATAATATGGAGATCGCAGCGCGCCTAGATTATATTTTCGCGAAGGCCGAATACGGAGTAGAGAATAATTCGTTCTGCCCGAAGCTCAATACCGAAGGCAGGATCGATCTTAGGGGCGCAAGACACCCTCTTATCCCTAAGGAAAGCGTAGTTCCCGTTGATATCAAGGTCGGAGACAGTTACGACTCTCTTATCGTCACGGGTCCTAATACGGGTGGTAAGACGGTATCGCTTAAGACGTGCGGACTTCTGGTTCTCATGACGATGGCAGGAATCCCGATCCCGACTGATGACGGGTCTGAAGTCTGCGTTTTCGACAGGGTGCTTGCCGATATCGGCGATGAGCAGAGCATTGAAGAGAGCTTATCGACGTTCTCGTCTCACATGTCCAATATCGTATTCATCTTAAAGAACATCAGAGGAAAGTCTTTGGTGCTCTTGGACGAGCTCGGTTCAGGCACGGATCCTACGGAAGGTGCAGCGCTCGCGATATCGATAATTGAAGAGCTCCGCAAGAAGAACTGCATCGTAATGTCCACGACGCACTACAGGGAGCTTAAGAGCTATGCAGAGACCACGGAAGGCGTAATGAACGCATCCTGTGAGTTCGATACAGAGACACTTGCACCGACATATAAGCTCATAACGGGCAGGCCGGGTTCATCTAATGCATTCGTTATTTCAAGAAAGCTGGGCCTTGCCAAGCACATCCTGGATAATGCCAGGACAAGGATGTCCACGGATGAACTCAGATATGAAGAGCTTCTCTCAAAGGCCGAGGAAGAGGCTAAGAGAGCAGAAGAACTTGCAAAGGAGAATGATGCGCTCAATGCCGAACTTAGGGCGCAGAAGGCGCGCCTTGAAGAGGAGAATGCGAAGCTCAAGCAGTCCAAGACCAAGATCTTAAATGACATGAGAGCCGAACAGAAGAGGCTCTTGCAGGAGCAGGAAAGAGAGATAAGCGAAGAGCTCCGAGACTTAAGGAAGAGGTCCAAGGATATGGACAGGGCTGAGCGCGAGAAAGAGCTTGATAAGATCAGAAGAAAGCTCAGGGCAGGCGTTCAGGATCTTGAAGTAGAAGACGATGAAGCCGTTGATACGGTTGCATTAAGCGGCGAGCCCGTAAAGGAAGTCATAGAGGGCGAATGCTACTATGTTCCGTCATTAGGACAGACAGGCGTTGCAGAGTCAGGTCTGTCTAAGAGCGGCACCGTAAATATCCTTTGCGGAAGCATGAAGATAGCTGTTAAGAAGAGCCAGCTCATGATGCCCACAAAGGCCCAGAGAGACGAGTTCTTAAGGGGCAAGAGCAAGGGCTCGCAGAAGGGTAAGGTCATAAAGACCAAGTCTTCAGGTGACGACATGGGCAAGGTAAGGTTCAATGCGGCATCAACGACCAGATCTGAACTCATGCTGATCGGAATGACGATGGCTGAAGCCGAGTCCAGGCTCGCTAAATATCTTGAAGACTGCGTTCTTGCGGGAATCAGGGAAGCAAGGATCGTACACGGTAAAGGTACAGGAGCATTAAGATCCTGCGTGCAGGATATGCTGATAAAAGATGACAGGGTGGAGTCTTTCCGCGCCGGCGAACAGGGCGAGGGAGACGCAGGTGTTACAATAATCAAGTTCAGATAATAAGGGGGAAGAAACATGTCAGAGAACAATGTTGATCAGCAGGTGCAGCCGGTACAGACAGCACAGCAGGTTCAGCCGGCAGAGACTGTACAGCAGGCGCAGGAAGTACAGCCTGCAGCCGCAGCGCCGAAGAAGAGGGTAAGGGTTGGTTTTATCTTCCTTTCGATAGTTCCTGTTGCAGCGCTTATAGGCATCCAGTCGGTAACGCAGATTCCGTTTTTGATCAAGGCGATCTTTGATCTGAATTCAGGTGCAGCTTCGGGTGATCCCTTTGCATTCGGCGAGGAACTCCTTGAGATATTTAACACGAGATATGCTGTCTATGCTTATCTTCTCTATGCGGTAATCGGCCTTATCGTATTCGGGCTCTGGTATTATCTGGGATTTGTCAAAAAGAATCCCAAGGTCAGGATCAAGGAAGTCTTCGGCGTTAAATCGATACTTGCCGTTATCGGTGTCGTTATCGGCCTGCAGTTCTTTATAAATGCTGCTTTTGTAATAGCATTCTGGGTATTCCCTGATACGATGAACAACTATGTGGAGCTCATGAAAGCATCCGGCCTGATGGACAATCCCTTGATCACTATTCTTTACGGAATATTGCTCGGACCTGTCCTTGAGGAGCTTTGTTTAAGAGGCGTATGCTTCGGTTTCCTCGAAAAATCCAACATCAAGCCGTTTTTCATCATCCTTATCTCAGGCATTCTTTTCGGTATCATGCACATGAATCTCGTACAGGGGATCTATGCTTCAGTCCTGGGCTTTTTCCTCGGATTCCTGAGATATAAGTACCGCTCATTAAAGATCACTGTCGCAGCCCATATCCTCTTCAACCTGATGGGTACATATGGTGACCAGCTGATCAGCCAGCTCAATCTTCCTGAAGGCGGAACGCTCATCTTAGGTGGTCTGTCACTTTTCGTTCTTGTATTCACCGTAATACTCGTAAACGGCGATAATAAAGCGCGTAAAGAAACCGCTTGATAAAAATATTTTATGATAAAATAAATTTATAAATCAATTTCTGAGGAGATATCGGACTTGCCTAACGAAGAAGAACACATGTCAGAGGCCTTGGTCAGGATCTTTGAGAACGTTGTCTTGACCGAAGAGAAATCTCTTCAGGCAGGTTATTTCAAGGACCTGTCTATCGCTGAAATGCATACCCTTACCGCTATCGGACCTTATGAAGCCCGTACGATGACTAATACCGCAGAAGATCTGGGTATTACGACGGGTACTCTGACGGTTGCCATAGACAGGCTCGTCAAGAAGGGTTATGTCCACAGGGAACGTGATAAGCGCGATAAGAGGATCGTAAGGATCAGCCTTACTCATAACGGTAAGCTTGCCTGCAGAATGAACAGCAAGTTCCACAGAGTGCTGGCTAAGCATATCCTTGCAGGTTACGATGAAAAAGACAGAAAGCATCTGTTGGATCTCGTCGATGAAGTTGACAGATACGTTGAGCAGCAGCTCAAGCGTTACGACAGCAGTGAGAATGTAAGAGCGACCGCAAGACAGGTTGCTACAGACACCAATAAGGAGAAGAAGTAATATGGCTGATTCTGATAACCTTAGAACGAAAGTTAAAGAAGACGTAATTAGAATCATGGCAGAGACACTTGAGATATCTCCTGATGAGATAACATCCGATCTGGCTTTCAATACTGATCTGCCTTTCGATTCGCTTCAACTCTATGAATTTGTTATTGATGTCGAGGAGACATATAACATCCGTCTGCCCGATGAGCTTCTTGATCAGGTCAAGACTGTTGATGACATGATCGATATCGTTATGAAGCTCGCGAAAAAGGCATAACCGTCTTTACCGATGAATAAGCTTTTTATCGTTAACAGCAGAGCAGAATCCAAAGCCCTCGCAAGGTTTAAGTCTGCTTATTTCGATTACTCCGCAGGCAAAGAGAGTGAGACCCGCGTGGTCTATACGGAATTTGCGGGACATGCGGCAGAAGTGGCCTCCAAGGCTTCTGAAGAAGACGATCTCCTCGTTATCGCATGCGGCGGAGACGGTACTATCCATGAAGTCGCAAATGCCCTGGCTGAGTCCTCCACGCCCCTTGCGGTAATCCCTCTCGGTACCGGCAATGATTTCACAAGATCTGTGATGGATGAGAACCACAGGAGCAATTGTGAAGTATGCATCGGCGATGTCTTCAGGAATAATTTCAAGATTAAGGATATCGATCTCATTAAGGTCACATCCTACGACAGGAACGATAATAAGATCGATGCCAATTCCGCATGGTGCATCAACGTTGCTTCGATAGGCCTTGATACTGAAGTCCAGTTAAGGGCAAAGGGCAAGGTCCTGGCACACCCGAATTCAAGCCTGATAAGGAGCACAGCATATTCGACTTCTGCTCTAGGGTGCCTTTTCGGCAACAGGCATTTTGACTTCAAGTTCAATGCGAAAAGAGCAGACGGCAAGCCCGACGAATCACCTAAATCAAAATATACGCTGATCTCCGTTTGCAATGCGTCCTATTATGGCGACGGCTTCTGTCCGGCACCCAAGGCAGTTATCGATGACGGCCTTATGAACTGCTGCGCGGTAGATGCGGTCAATCTTATAAAATCTCTCTTTCTCATCACGAAATACAAGAAAGGCACTCATGACGGCTATAAGGAGATCGATAATTTCACGACAACAGCCTTAACCGTTACGGCCACGGGAGCCAGGGATCTGAACGGCAATTATGACGGTGAGGACTTCTCAGGCCATAAGGTCACGTTCGAGTGCGTGCCCGGTGCGTTGAAGCTCGCAATTTTCGGTTAAATTACGGCAATCGCTCTTTTTCACATATTCAGACCCTTATATTACAAGTTATTTGTTTTGTTATAATGGCCTTCTTTGCTATAATTACAAGTTATGGAAAGCATGATCAGGAACAGGATAGATAACTACAAAGCATACGGCGTAAACGACAAGGCAATCGAGGCCGCGATTAAGGCTGAAGAGGCGCTTGCAGATGTTTATGCGCGTATCGACGACATCGTCACTTATAACGAACTGAAGGTGCTTGATGCCTTCAGATCCGAGAAATTCTCCGATACACACATGGGTCTTACATCAGGCTACGGCTATGACGATGTGGGCAGGGAGAAGATAGAAAATATTTTCGCGAAAGTATTCAAAGCAGAGAAGGCTTATGTCAGATGGCAGATAAGCACGGGTTCGCAGGCGATCTCCGCCATGCTCTACGGAGCTTTAAGGCCCGGCGACATCATGCTCTCCGTTACAGGCAGGCCCTACGATACGCTCATGGCTACGATCGGAATCTCATCCGGCAACAATGACATGTCGCTCGTATCTTACGGTATCAAGTATGAGGAAGTTGAACTTAAGGCTGACGGCACGCCTGATCTTGAAGCGATAAGGGCAGCTATAAAGCCTGAGACAAAGATGGTATTCATCCAGAAATCCAGAGGATATACGGGCAGAAGAGCGCTCCTGACAGATGACATCGAGAAGATCGCATCTCTTGCTCATTCAATAAGAGAAGACATAATAGTCGCTGTGGATAACTGCTACGGCGAATTTACAGAAAAGAGAGAACCGCTGGAAGCCGGCGCTGACGTTATCGCGGGATCCCTTATAAAGAATCCGGGCGGCGGAATCGCCAGGACAGGCGGTTATATCGCAGGAAGAGAAGACCTTGTGGAGAATGCCGCAAGACATCTTACGACTCCCGGCTTAGGCAGCGAAGTAGGTCCTACATTGGGTGCCAATTCCATGATCGCAAGAGGTCTTTTCACGGCTCCGCAGTGCGTCGGAGAGTGTCTTAAGGGCGCTGTGTTTGCAGCTGAGATCTTAGGCGGCCAGGGATATAAGACAAGCCCTGCTTCTGATGAAGTAAGAGGCGATATAGTTCAGACCATAGAATTCGGAGATCCTGATAAGATGAGCAGATTCTGTGCTGCGATCCAGTCTTGCTCTCCCGTTGATTCATTCGTAACACCCGTGCCGTGGGATATGCCCGGCTATGACGACCAGGTCATCATGGCAGCAGGCGCATTCGTACAGGGCGCCACGACCGAGCTCTCATGCGACGGCCCCATGAAGCCGCCCTTTATCGCTTATATGCAGGGAAGCCTTGCGAAGGAACAGGCTAAACTTGCATGCATGCTCGTTGTTGAGGAATAAAGGATATGGCAGACGGTAAGCAGTGGTACAACAATCCGAATGAACCCGCTAAGAGAAAACCAGGCGGGAATCCGGCACGCCCTGTGAACAAGTCAGGAAAGCCCATATCAGCAAACGCCGCTAACAGACCTGCTGCACCTCAGGGAAGGCCTCAAGGAAGGCCTCAGGGAAGACCGCAGGGAAAGCCTCAGGCAAAGCCGTACGGTAAGAATCCTCAGGCGTTAAGGAACGGAGCTAAGCGTCCTGCAGGCAAGCCTGCCGACAGGACATTCCGCGTACAGCAGGGCAAAAAGCCCTTTCAGGTAAGAGATAACCGCGCAGGCGCTGCATCTCCTTCAAACAGCATCATTCCGACGATCGATATCACAGGCAAGCCCACCGCACCTGTATCCAACGCCCGCGTAAAGCCTGATCCTAAGAGACCCATGACATCTCAGGAGAGAGCAAGGGCCAGGGAACAGCAGAAGATCTTAGCCCAGCAGAGACGTAAGGAAGAGGCCAGGAACAGGGAACAGGCCAAGATCGAGAGAAGCGAATTCAAGCGTAAGAATCCTTCGCAGAAGAGTGCTGAGAGCCGTGCGATAAGGAACGGTATCCTTGGAGCTGTCGTTGTGGCTTCGGCTTTGTTCGTGCTCGTATTCGTAGTTCACCATTTATATGACTATATCGCAGAGAAGCCTAATTTCTCATTTGTTACGATAGGAAGCGTTGAGCATACTATCGGTGCGAGAGCTCTGATCGTAAGAGATGAGGACGTCATCAGCAGTGAGAATGCGGGCGAGCTCGTTACACAGATCACGGAAGGTTCCAGAGTCGCAAAGGGCCAGGGACTTGCGATCGTTGTTCCCGAAGACATGAAGTCCGTGGTCCAGAGCCTTAGAAATGTTCAGTCACAGATATCAGACGTCCAGCAGGAACTGATCCTTTCCGGCGGTTCTGCAGAAGCAGACGTAATCTACAGAAACTATAACAAGAACCTGTCTTCGATCCTTGACTCCGTAAGGTTCGACGCTATGGGCGGCAACTTAAGCAACCTCGCATCCTACAGTTCTTCCGTCAACGTTATCCTCGATGAGAGAGACGATGAGATGAGTAAGATCGATTTCAACGATGAGAGGATCTCCGTCTTAAGAGGCGACGAATCGGTTTATGAGGCACAGGTCGAGAAGTATGCTACCAACGTTACGGCACACAGACCCGGAATCGTATCGTTCAGACTTGACGGCAAAGAGCAGACATTGAACTACAAGGAATTCCTTTTGATGCCCGTAAACGACATCAAGGGATATATCAATAATTCCGTCGGCGCGATCTCATCTGACCTTTCTGTTGAAGAAGGAGATCCTGTAGTAAGGATCGCTCAGAACGAGAGCCAGTACCTCTCGGTTTATCTGTCTAATAATGATGCGAATCTGTCAGACTTTGCCGTAGGCACTCTTCATGACATCAATATCCGTACAGAAGGTGTCGCTATCGATAACTGCAAGGTCGTACGCTGCGAGAATGACCAGTCGGGAATGCTTATCACTTTCGAGACTTCAAGATGCGTTGAGGCGCTCCTCGACTTAAGGACTGTCGACATCGAGATCGTTATCACTGAGACAGACGGCATGAGAGTCTCTGTATCGAGCCTTGTAAACGAAGTCTACGCGCCTAAGGGTGTTTCATGCTTCTGCGTTTACCTTGCTCCTTCAGCCAACGCCAGCGCCGATACATTCGGTGACGAATCCATGTTCAATGTTACGATCGTTCCTAATGCGCAGACAGACGAAGCAGGCAAGGCGATAGAACAGCAGAATACATCCGTCGGAGGCTGCTCGGTCGTCTATAAGGAAGTATTGCCTGACGGCGGCATGATCGTTGCGTTCTCGACACCGAATGATTATTCGAACCTCAAGAAGCTCGATAAGCTTTATAAAGCAGGTTACAGGGCTTCCTTCGTCGATACTTCGACAGGACTCAGCATCATGACCGATAAGATCATAGTATCTGATTATTCAGGTATGGCATCGGTCTATGTAAACAAGCAGGGCTTCGTTGAAGAAGTCAGGGTAATCCTGCTCGATAACGACAGAGAATTTGCGATCATCGAACGTGCGGGCAAGTCTTCTGTTCCGAATCTTAATACGGTTATCATTACAAATCCCAAGACTGTTAAGCCGGGAGATAAGGTCGAATAATATGGAGTTTGATTTTACAGAAGAACTTAAGAACAAGATCTCAAATAATATCTTATCCGTAAAAGAATCTATAAGAGAAGCTGAAGCACTCGCAGGAAGAGATCCGGGCAGCGTTACTCTTATCGGTGTCACAAAAGTGTTTCCGGTGGAGTATGCAGAGGCTGCTGCCGTATCCGGACTTATCGATCTGGGCGAGAACCGGGTACAGGAACTGGTTCCGAAGGTCGAGAGATTTTCGAGCCTGGGGCTTGATGTAAACTGGCATCTCATAGGAACTCTTCAGAAGAATAAGGTTAAGTATATTATCGGAAAGACAAGTCTTATACATTCTGTAAATACTGTTGAGCTTGCAGAGGAGATATCCAAGAGGTCTTTAAGTAACAATGTTACTACGGGCATTTTGTTACAGGCTAATGTATCAGGCGAAGAGAGCAAGCACGGCTTTGCGCCGCACGAATTAAAGCCCGCCATCGATAAGATCATGGACATGCCTGCAATAAAGCTCTGCGGCCTAATGACAATGGCTCCTATTGAGACTTATGAAGGCGAGGCCAGGGAAGTCTTTGCAAAGACAAGAGTAATATATGAAGACTTAAGGTCATATACCGGCCTGGATTCCTGGAATGTCTTGTCAATGGGCATGAGCCAGGACTATAAAAGCGCTATTTTAGAGGGTTCCACACATATCAGGATCGGCACGGCAATATTCGGTAACAGAGCCGAATATAAGCCTGTGTAACATTGTTCGGTAAAAAATCTCTGATATTTGTTACATTTTGTAATAAAACCCCGTTTTAAGTTACCTTCTTGTGTCATATTGCCCAAAACTATTGAGCCGAAAATCAAAGTTCGTTAATATCCGAAGTATCTTATATGAATGTCCTTGGTCGGGCGAATTTTTAAGGAGGAAAAACAAATGGGCACTTTTAACGTTAAGAATTTCTTCGGAAGCATGTTCACACCTGTAGAAGATGAGATGGAAGAAAACTATTACGGTGAGGAAGAGGGCTACATTGAAGAAGATGCATACGAGCAAGAGCCTATTGCAGAGGAGTCTTACTATGAGGAGCCTCGCACCTTCGTTCAGGAGCAGCCCGCAGTTACTACACCTGTAATGCAGCACAATGCAACAGTCATCATGCTCACACCTTATGACATCAGAACAAGCCAGATCGTTTGCGATCACATCCGTGAAGGCCACATCGTTATCTGCAACCTCACAAACACAGATAAGAATCAGAGAGTAGTTGACTACATCTCCGGCGGTGTTTATGCATTAGGCGGAAGAGTTGAGCCTACACCTGTTAAGACAACATTCGTTTGCACACCTAAGTCTGTAAACCTCGTTGTTGAGAATCAGGAAGCAGAGCAGATGGGTGCAAAGGTTTCCGCTCTCTAATACTTAACTCACAAACAAAAAGAAATAACGGGTTGTCTTATGACAACCCTTTTTCTTTGCCAAATCTTAACCATTGAATAAAATATCTTTGTTAATATATAATAATCAAAGTAAAGTTTCTTTTTGGTGTCCGGAGGATATAGATTAATGAATAACGAAGATCGCGATTATTTATTTGACCACGCTCAGCAATTATCTGAGATCCTTAACGAGGAATGTACCGAGCTCCTCGGAATGCTCGAAAAGATCGAAGACAGAGTAGCGATCTCGAGACGCATCAACAAGCTTGAAGATGACGGCGATCATATATTCCATGCGTTTGCCGACAAGCTCCATCAGGTCGAGAGTGACCCTGAGAAGAGGATGAGTATCTTCCAGATGGCAAGACATATCGAAGAGTGCATCGACATGGTTGATGAGCTCTCCATGACTATCGTCCGTTACAATACAAGGACAGTCAATCCGGGTATGAAGGCCAGCGTAAATGCCATCGCCGGCTGCGTTAAGAAAGAAATGCATCTGCTTAATATCCTGCGCACTTATGATCCTGAGAACAAGGAGCTTTTCTTAAGAGCCATCAATGAATTCGATGCCTTCAAGGTCGACTTCTACAAGATGTATGACATGCTCATCTTCGGCCTTTTCTCACAGGCTCATGACACGGTCGACATCATCAGATGCAAAGCCATCTATGATGCTGTTAAAGATATTTTCAAGGCATTCGAAGTATGCGCTGACGACTGCTATAAATACGTTATGGCAAGGAGCAACGACTCTGACGTCTGGGCAGTAGATAACAAGTAAGATCCGTCATTCTCGCGGAATAAGGGTTCAATGAGTAATAAGGTCTCGCTGCCGGACAATTATCATATTGTCTGGGCTGAAGAATTTAATAAGGGTCAGCTAAAAGAAGAGTTCTGGAACGCAGAGACTCGTGCGCCGGGCTGGCTTGACGGCGAGAAGCAGGAATACTCAGGCACCGAGTGCATTGAAGTAAAAGACGGATGCCTTTCCATAAGACCTAAGATCACTACCAATAACTCCGGCGAGATGAGATATCTTTCCGGCAGGATCACTTCGATCGGCAAAAAGGATTTCACATACGGCAAGATAATAGCAAGGATCAAGGTCCCTAAGGCAAAGGGGCTCTTAAGCTATATCAGGCTGATGCCGACTGAAGGCTACGATAAAGGATCGGAAAGCTACAAGGAATTCCCTTTGCACGGTCAGATCGACATGGTCGAGATATCAGGCAGCAGGACGGATGAAGCCTGCTCGCGCGTTGCATTCGGTTATCCTTACACTGAACGTTACGGAAGCTTCCAGAGACTTAATACGGATTTTTCTTCTGACTTCCATATCTTCTCTTGCGAGTGGGATCAGGATGAGATCATTTTCGCGTGCGACGGAAAAGAATATTACAGGACTTCTTACTGGTTCTCGAGAACAGGTGAGATCGAAGAGCCTTATCCGGCACCGTTCGATAAGCCTTTCCATCTTGTAATAGGCGTCAGTATCGGTTCTGACAGACTGGGCAGAGGCGACAATAAAGCCGAGATAGAAGGCAACGATGCAGAGCTCTTAGTGGACTATGTAAGAGTCTACCAGAAGCCCAGATATAACAGACAGGTAACGAGACCCGCAAGGGTCTTATCGCTCAATACAGAAGACCCTGAGAGTGAGAATAACAACAATGCATTCTATGTTGCTGAAGGCGATCTGAACGCCAATGTAAGCTTCATGGAAGATGAGCTCATAATAACGCCTTCCTACATCTCCGGAGTGTCCGGTGAGACAAGGCTTATGCAGGGCGGATTCCCTTTCAGGAAAGGCGAATGCTATGAGTTCTCATTCGACGGCAGAGCCGATGAAGAACGTACGATAAGATGCATCTTTAAGTCTGACGATGAGAGCGCTGAACAAGTCACGGAGCCTTATACGATAAGGCTCGACAGGAACTGGCAGAAGCACAGGATGGTCTTCGAAGCTCCGAAGGATTATGACAGCGCTTCAATCGTTTTCGCGATCAATGCATTCTCAAAAGCATCGATACATATCCGCAATATCCTCCTGCGCAAAAGGATCAATAATGAAGACAGGCGCAAGCTTATCGCGGTATGCGGCGTATGGGACGATTCAGATAACTACAGCCTGTTCATGAAGGCTCTTCAGACCGAAGAGATAAAGAGCAAATACATACTCTCGAGCTTTACTTTCAATGTTGATAATCCGGATCCCGTCCAGACTGAACTGGAACTTGATTTTGCCAATCTTCTTTTGAAGATGGATCTTGCCTGCATCATTATCTTCGGGGAGATGATAAAGAGCAGGGAAGTCATTGACAGGCTCGTTGAGATAGGGCATGAGAAGGGCGTTCCGGTAATAACATTCCAGCGTCCCGTCAAAGGCTGCATCAATGCTGATTTTGAATACGGTTCGGCATTCGAAGAGATGGTAAAACATGTCATCGAAGTGCATGGCGCAAGAAAGCTCGACATGTTCGGCGGCTTTAGGGATAATCCGTTCTCTGAAGAGCGCATTATGATCTTCAAGAAGGTCCTTGACGATCACGGCATCAAGACAAATACGGCGAACATCTATTACGGCGATTTCTGGCAGGCTCCCGCATTTACGGTTATGTGCGATCTTCTGGAGAATGGCTATGAACTTCCGGATGCGATCATCTGCGCGAACGACTCAATGGCGATAGGTGTTATGGATGCTCTGAAGCGTTATGGAAAACGCATTCCCGAAGACGTAATAGTTACGGGCTTTGACGGCATCTGGCAGGGCCAGTACAACGATCCTGTCCTAACGACATGTGAGCTCGATTACAAGCAGATCCCTGAGCAGATCTTAAAGCGGATCAACGAATGGAATGAAGGAAAGATCACAGAGAACGATTCGTTCCTGATCTCTTACAGACCTATGCACATGCAGTCCTGCGGATGCAAGGACCGTTCGGAATTCCAGTGGTCAAATGCCGTAGATGTACTTGCTGAAGAGAATATGGATTCGTTCAGGCACATGCTCGAAATGGGCCGCTTCGTATCCAGGATGACTTCATCGGAGAACCTGGATGAAGCTGCTGATAACCTTCAGAATTCAATCTGGATGTGGCGCAGCCAGTATTACTTTGTAGGCATCGTTGAACCCGATGAATGCTGCCATTCGATCTTCCACGGCAGAGCGAATAAGTATACTTTTGCGCAGAAGTTCTACCGCATGAAATACCCCATGCCTGACTACGATCTTATCCTTGCAAAAGACAGCAATATCAATGTTCTTCTGTTCAAGCAGATAAGGTCCAATACCGAATCGTTCGGTTATGTCGTTAACGGTTATACGAGAGTATCAATGAGGTCCGAGCAGAGATTCGAAGAGTTCGGAAATTTCATTAATGCTGCAGTCAACGCGGTCAATAACAACCGCAAGCTCATATCGACGAGCAGAACAAATGAGATGCTCTCAGAGCAGGATTTCTTAACGGGTCTTTATAACAGAAGAGGATTCTTTACGGTGCTCAACAAGCTCCTTAACGTGCCTTCGAACAAGGGCAGGATATTGTCACTTTTCTCGATCGATATGGATAAGCTCAAGACCATTAACGATACATACGGACACGAGAACGGAGACTTCGCGATCCAGACGCTCGCGAGGGCAATGCTGAAGTATGTTAAGGACAACGGAATCGCTGCAAGATACGGCGGTGATGAATTTGCGTTTGCGATAATAGGCGATAAGAAGCTTGAGAGTGAAGTGAAGAGCATCAGATTGGAGATCGAGCAGTATGCTGATGCCGATCCTGCTATGACGGATAAGCCTTACGAAGTAAGCGCAAGTCTCGGCATTGCAGAGCGTGTTATAGACAGCAAGATAGATATTGAGGACATGATACTTGAGGCCGATTCAAAAATGTACGCAGACAAGATGGCAAGAAAGCGTCTGCGCGGCTTCTGATAAACAAGGGAGATAAAAGGAACGGAAGGAGTTTATATATGGGGCGTAAACTTAATATCGGACTGGTAATTGACGATATCGACAATTTCTTTTCTAATCAGGCAGCGATAGGCGCCGAGCAGGCGGCTAAAGCGATTGATGCCAATCTGTTCGTTTTCCCGGGTCATTACATCGGCAAGACCGACAGCAGATATGCCGACAGGAAGTATGAATACCAGTACAACATGATCTTCGATCTTCCGACCGAAAGAAATGTGGATATCATCTACATCCTTCAGGGACTTATATGTTCGAGAGCTGATATCGAGACGCAGAAGGCCTTTCTGCAGAAGATGCCGAAGGTCCCGATCGTTTGTCTTTTCTCTGACTTTGAAGGATATCATTCAGTAACGTTCAACAATGCTTCAGGCCTAAGGGAATCAATAGATCACCTTATCGAGAGGCACGGAGCGAAAGACATCGGTTTTGTTTCAGGACCGGTCACGAACAGGGATGCAAGGGAAAGACTTGATATATATAAGCAGGTTCTCGATAATCATGACATTCCCGTGGATGATAACAAGATCGTATATGGCGATTTCTCTATGTCCAGCGAAGTTGTCACAGGCGAACTGCTTGATAAGAACAATGGTCTTGATGCGATCGTCTTCGCGAACGATTCGATGGCTGTCGGAGGATACAATGAGCTTGCAAGAAGAGGCCTTGTTCCGGGCAGGGATATCATGGTTATCGGATTTGATGATGACATCTTCTCGGTATCGCTTGAGCCGCCTCTTACGACAGTCGAAGCAAGCTCGGCATCGCTTGCTTATAAGGCCGTTCTCAATGCGGAGAATTACATTAAGGGAACAGCGCTTAAAGACATGACTGTCGATACGCATCTTGTTCAGAGGAGCTCGTGCGGATGTGAAGATTTTGATGCCGAGGTAATGTATAAGAGATTCCACATCGAAGGCAATGATATCGACGTAAATAAGGTCTATAAGATCATAAAGGAATACCTGTTCAACGATTTTGTTGATGCAGGCACGATCACGGATGCACTCGACGGTTTTGTAAGTTCATTCATCGCTTTCCTTAAGGCTGATGATAAGACATCAATGATCGAAGAGATGAACGATAAGTTCACGGTTCTCCTGAAGTCGGATCTGTTTGTCCTGTCAACAAGGGAGAAGTTCTTCAATGTCCTCCAGACTATGCAGAATAAGTCATTAGACCTGATGGGCAGTGACAAGGACAGAGACCTCATTAATGATGTCTTCACGAAGTTCTACAGGCGCATCGCATTCTCAGGCATACTGCCGGCTAATTCCGCGAGAAGAAGAAACGAGAGGATGAGGAGCGTCGTAAACCGCCAGATGGGTGAGGTCTTCCTCAACGAGGGCGGATCGGAGATCCCTTATGAAAGTCTTTTGGGAGGTCTCTACGGATTGGGGTTCGAGAAGTCGCTGCTGTATCTTTTCCAGGGCAATGTCAAGAACAAAGGCGACGCTGACAACTGGCGTGTTCCTGCGTCGATCCTTCTTAAGGCATACAGCGAAGGCAAGGAGATAAAGACTCCGTCAGAAGAGCTCCAGCTCCTTCGTACAGAGTATGTTTTCGAGAACGAGTTCGTAGATGAATCAAAGCGAAGGACCATGATCGTAGCGCCTCTCTTCGTCGGCGAAAATGTATACGGTCTTCTCGTGATCGAGCTTCCACTCCAGTATTCGATAAGCGTGTCTTCGATTGCGTCACAGATCTCCGTAACGCTCAGATCCCTTTACATGATGGAAGAGCAGAATAAGGCCAAGCAGGCGCTGCAGAACTCTTTGGAGAGATTTATCAGGGACAACACCAAGCTCGAAGAGATCGCGCAGAAAGACGAACTTACGGACCTTTATAACAGAAGAGGTTTTATCGCAAATTCCGAAAAGAAATTAGACGATCCGGTCAATCAGGACAAGATTGCCGTCATCTGTTACGCGGACATGGATAACCTCAAGAAGATCAACGATAAGTATGGTCACGACGACGGTGACTTCGCGCTCTGCACGATCGCCGAGATACTGCGCGAATCCTTCAGAGATTCGGATGTCATAGGAAGGTTCGGAGGCGATGAATTCGTAACCCTCGCGATCACCGGTGCAGACATAGATGTCGACAAGCTCAAATCCAGGATCGATACTGTTACCAAGCGTCTTAATGAGCAGGCCGGAAAGCCTTATCCCATCGAGATGAGCACCGGCATCTTTAAGTTCACGATCACGGGAAAGATCGATATCTACGAGATCCTGAACAATGCGGACGAGCTCTTGTATCAGGAGAAGATCGCGAAAAAGACGGGGCGCGGCGTGATCAGATAATATAAAAGGAAGCTTTTACGCTTCCTTTATTTTTGCTTTATTCTTGTGAGCTTTTTTTATCACAGCCTGGTAGACAAGATATGCTATGGCGCTTGTTCCAAGGCCGAGTAAGAGCCCGCAGAGAACGTCTGTGGGGTAGTGGACGCCGACGTACATCCTGGAGAATGCGAGGAGCGTGGCGTACATGATGAGGATCACAGAAATAAGCTTGAAGGTGAGAGAAGGATCTTCGCGTTTGAACTCGCCGGTCTTTTCGATCATGGGAAGGCCGAATAATGCAACTACGAGCATTGCGCCTGCGACGGCAAAAGCAGCGCCTGTGTGACCGGAAGGGAAGGAGTAATCGCTCTGTCTGCCGACGAGATTGATAAGTCCTTCGATCTCGTCATAAGGTCTCGTTCTTGCGATGAGATTCTTCATGAGAACGTTATTGAGGAGAGCTTCGATCACGATGCTTATCGTGGACATGATGCCGATGGCTCTTGTGCGCGGAATGATGAGAAAAGCCAGGATAAGGACGATTAGCAGAATGCCCTTATCACCGGAATGGGTCAAGACCTTCATAATCGGGTTTAGAAAATCCGACCTGATATATTCCTGAATGTAAAGCAGAAAGCCTGCATCCCAGCTCATATCCAACCTCTCAAATTAGTTTTACCTGATTATTGTAATACTAATTCTGTTACAAACCTGTGAAAATTGAGGGAACAGGTCTTTACTCTTCGGGAGGCATCGGAAGTGTCGCACCGCCGAAAGGCATGCAGATGACAGAGCAGTCTTCGCCGTATCTTGCATATGCTTCGTCGAATGCTTCCTGTGCTGAGTGCATAGGCTCTAAGAATATGGACCTTACAAAGTCGTCATCCATCTCGGAGATGAGAACTATCTTGGCGTGCTTTAATACCATGGCAATGGCAGCTGCCTTGTGACCGCCTAACTGGAAATCTTTTCCGACTCTCTCGATAAGTTCATCCGGTGTGTTTGCAGTCGTGAGCCATTCTTCGAACTTTGCGCTGCCAAGGCCTTCATTGCATGCACCGACGACAATGATCGTGCCGCCGTCAGCAACTGCATATTTGGAATTATCAAGAGCCTTCTGTGTCTGGTAGAGGTTAGCGTCCTTAGGTGCGCCTCCCTGGGAGACGATAACGATGTCAGCTCTTCTCTTAAGGGGCTTTCTGTACATCTGATCCAAGTATTTGCAGCCTTCCCTGTGAGCCTTGGTAACGTCGCCTGCGACGCAGTATACGATGTGCTTGTGCTCATCAAGGATAGGGTTAACGATGAAGCTCAAGTGGCAGAATGTCTCAGACTCTTCGATGTCTGCTCTTATAGGATTGCCGTTCAAGTTGCCTGCACAGGCCTTCTCGTCGACCATCATGCGGTGATTGGCCTGGATCGCAGAAGGTGTGGAGACGCCGGGCATAAGGGCCTTTGCGCCGCCGGAATATCCTGCGAAATAGTGGAACTCGATGTTGCCTACGCCGATCCTGAAATCAGCCTCTGCAACGCTTCTTGTGATATCAACGGGTGTTCCTCTTGAGGTGTCGCCCATGTGGATGCAGTCTGAAGGATCAGAGTCGATGCATCTTACTTCGCTGTAAACGCGCTCGCCAACGAGCTTTTTCTTCTCTTCCTCGGTGTGAGGTCTGTGTGAGCCAAGCGCGAAAACGACATAGATGTCTTCCTTTTTGCATCCGGCAAGATAGAGCTCATCCAAGATAGAAGGGATTACGTCAAAGCTCGGGATCGGTCTGGAGATGTCGCTCGTGATGATGCAGATCTTCTGGCCGGGCTTTACGAGGTCTTTGAGGCGGGGTGAACCGATAGGATTCTCGAGTGCATAGACAACGGCATCAGGGCCGCGCCTTACGTGCTCAATGTCATTTGCAACAAGGATCTGATCGAGATTCTTGTCAGGGATATCTACTGTCTGTACACCTTTGCCGTAACCGAATTCTACCTTCATATGCCGCTCCCACGTGAAAAAGATTCTTCTATTTTACAGTTATGGGGAAGTTTCTCAACAAACATATTGACCAAAGACTGAAAACGTAAATTTTCTTTATTATTGCAGGTTTTTATACATGCGCGCATGTTAAGATTAAAACAATACTTTAGCGGAGGTGGAATATATGCTAAGTAACTTTGAGGAAGCGAAGAACTTCATTCAGGAAAACGACATCAAGATGATCGATTTCAGAATGATCGACTTGAACGGCAGATGGCATCATCTGACGATCCCTGCCGACAGATTCTCCGAATCTACAATGACAGCAGGCATAGGATTTGACGGCAGCAACTACGGTTTTGCGCCTGTCGAGAAGAGTGACATGGTATTTATTCCTGATCTCTCAAGTGCTGCCATCGACGATTTCTGCGAGATCAAGACTCTCTCCATGATCGGCGACGTAAGGATCATCGGCAAAGACGAGAACATCCCTTTCAACCAGGAGCCCAGAAACGTCAGCAAGCGTGCTGAAGAATACATGAGGGAATTAGGCGTCGCAGACCAGTTCCTGCTTGGACCCGAATTCGAGTTCTATGTTTTCGACGAAGTGACATATGCAAATAAGCCCAACAGTTCCGGCTTCACGATCGACGGCGAGGAAGCTTTCTGGAATTCCGGTGAGCCGGGCAGCTTAGGCTTCCAGACACCGCACCAGGGCGGCTATCACGCAGCGCCACCGCAGGATATCGCATACGACTACAGAAGCCGCGTTACGATGCTCATGGAGAACCAGGGCATCAAGGTCAAGTATCACCATCACGAAGTCGGCTCTGCCCAGATGGAGATCGAGGTCGAGTTCGGCGGAATGACCGAGATGGCCGACAAGACGATGCTCACCAAGTATATCGTTAAGAATGAAGCAGTCGCAGAAGGCAAGACCGCAACGTTCATGCCCAAGCCCCTCTATGGCGAAGCCGGTTCAGGTATGCATGTTCACATGCTGATGTTCAAGGACGGAAAGCCCATCTTCTACGATGAGAACGGATATTCAGGCCTGTCCCAGACAGCACTTCACTTCATCGGCGGCGTGCTCCGTCACGTTCCTGCGATCTGCGCATTCTCGAATCCTTCAACGAACTCTTACAAGAGACTTCTTCCGGGCTTCGAAGCACCCGTTACCATCGGCTATGCTACCGCCAACAGAAGTGCCGTAATCCGTATCCCGGCGTACGCAAAGACACCGGACAAGAAGAGATTCGAGCTCCGTAATCCTGACGCTACATGCAATCCTTACTATTGCTATGCTGCGATCCTCATGGCTGGTCTCGACGGCATCAAGAACAAGATCGATCCTGAAGCAGAAGGCTACGGCCCTTATGACTTCAACCTCTTCAATCTTTCCGATGAGGACAAGAAAAAGATCAAGGGACTGCCGAAGTCATTAGGTTCAGCTCTTAAAGCTCTCGAAAGGGACCACGACTTCCTCACCGCAGGCGGCGTTTTCCCGATCGAACTGATCAACCTCTGGATCGCCAACCGTAGAAAGGATCTTGGCCGCCACATCTCCATGCCCACACCTATGGAGTACGAGATGTATTACGATCTCTGATTTTAGTTATTTACTTTGAAATTAAGCCGCAGACATGTAAATGCCTGCGGCTTTTATATTGATAATATTATCACTTCAAGAAAAGCTCCGTCCTCGTGCTAGATTATAAGAAACAGTAAAAACACTTGACCTGTGCCAAAAATGGCACTAATATAAAAACAGCAATCGAAAAGGGGTTAGTAATATGGAACTCAAGGATATTTTGGGGAATCCGTCCAGAATGAGGATCATGCAATATTTGGCTTTCCACGGAGAAGTGACAGTCAAAGAGCTGGCAAATCATTTTCCTGATATTCCCAGAAGGACTTTATACAGACATGTTGATTTCCTGATCGAGGCAGGGACTATCATTGTAAAAGAAGAACGGAGGGTCAGAGGAGCTTTTGAACGCATTCTTAAGGATAATACCGAAGCATTTGTCGATAACAGTGATCTCTCTGATTCAGCTTACTGTTTCTTTATGGAACTGTTTTCGAGGTTCGATGCATTTAATAAGAAACCGCATAAGAATTTTAAAGAAGAATTCTTGAATGACGTTTTAGGCTTTGGAACAGCTTATCTGTATCTCTATGATGATGAAATGCACGCTATGATGGACGAACTCTCAGAGATCACTATTAAATATGAGAAGGCACACAATGAGAAATATGGTGAAGGAGCATTAGGAAAGCTCAGGAGCATTTCAATAATCTCTGCACCTGCTGATAGCTGAGGAACTTTTTGGGGGATAATAGTTATGGGTAAGTCTAATCTTAAAAAGAGATATGCGAAATACGGGTATTTATACTCGATACCCTTTATTCTTGCGTTCAGCATATTCTTTTTGTATCCGACTGCATTGACTTTTATTCTGGGGTTTACGGATCTTAAAGGTGCAGGCAACACCGAGTGGCATTTCCTTACCTCAGTCGGCAAACCCTGGTATCTGAATTATTTAGATATCTTAAAGTCAAAGACGTTCTGGAAAGCTTTTACCAATACGTGGCTGTTTTGGATATCGGGCTTTATACCGGAATTGTTCCTGGCATTTCTTTTCAGTGTCTGGTATTCCGACAGAAGATTGAAAGTCAAAGGCACGTTAATATTCAAGGTGATCTATTACATGCCTCACCTTGTTGCCGGTTCTGTTACAGCTACACTGTTTATAAAACTATTCGGCTATCCTGTCGGAGCCATAAACCAGGCTATGGAAAAACTGTACGGGCTCTTCGGCATGACATGGGAGAACAGGAACTTTCTGATCAACGGAGGCGACCTCAAAAAACTGGTCGTTCTGATCAACGTATATATGTATTACGGATACACGCTGCTTATCATTTATGCCGGCATCATCGGGATCAATCCTGAGATATTCGAATCTGCTGAGATGGACGGATGCAACAGGATACAGACATTCTTTAAGATCACTCTTCCGTGCATGCGCGAGATTCTTATCTTTGTTCTTGTCACGAGCATAATCGGGGGCCTTGGCATGTTCGATGTTCCACAAATGTTCGGAATTGTGGCTAATAACGCGGTGCTTACGAACATGACTTTCCTTAATAATCTCGCCTTCAAAAACGGATATCTGTATAACAGGGCATCTGCATTAAGTGTCATGCTGCTTATACTTAATGCAATCTGTTCGGGAATAATCTTCTATATCATGCGTGATAAAGACGAGGAAAAACTGAAGAAGATCATAAAGCGCGAGAGAAAGGAAGCAAGAGGAAGATACCGATAGGTTAGTATCCGGGAAGCGACATTAAGTGCTGCCTCTTATCGGTGTCTTAATAGATCGTCTTTACCTCATCGACGCCATAGAGCCTCTTGAACTCTATAAGGTCAGCGTCTGACTTGATCAGCATCACGTCATGGTATTTGCCAGTGCGGTTGTCGATGAAGCCGGCAGTCTTCTCGCCCGTGCAGATGCTGGACTTTACTGCGGGCGTCTCATTGTCCTTATCGTAGGATAACTGTGCGGGTTTCTTTTTGCCAAACATCACAAGAACTCCTTTGCCAGAGCTTCAACAAATTCGCCGTCATCAAGTACCGATATGTCGGGAAGGACTTCAGGTGCAGGAAGCCTGCGGCGGTTGATCCAGATGGAATGCCAGCCGGCTTTTACCGCTCCTGCTATGTCCTTATCGTAATTGTCGCCGACCATCCAGAGGTCAGAAGGGGAGAGCCCGAGGCGTTCTTCCATCATGCGGAACAGTTCGATGTCAGGCTTGGTATACGGTGTGTCGCCGGTGACGATAACGGAAGAACGGTCAAACCAGCGGTCTAAACCCAGCATGTCGACCTTGTTCCACTGGTGCTTGGATTCACCGGCGGTAAGGATCGCAAGCTTTATCTCAGGATCGTTGGCGAGCTTATCAAGTACGGAAGCGAGATCATCGCTTATGAACATGTGACTCTGGAGTTCCAGATAAGCGTCGGCAGCGCGTCCGCCGTCCTCAGGCTTATAGGGAAGGCCTAACAGTCTGAACGTCTCGTTGTAGCGCCAGCCGTTGATATCGCGGGTTGAGACTTCACCGGATTCCAGCTGCGCCATGTTGATGTCGCTCTTCTCGTAGAAGATGCTGATGAACAGCGGCCAGTCGGGGACCTTGACGCCAAGCACAGTCTCTGCGGCCCGGACCAGCATGTCCTGTCTGCAGTATAGTGTGTCGTCGATGTCGAAAACGATTCCTCTCATGGCTCCTCCGATTTAAGGTTAGGTTAAGATTGTTTGTAATATAATAAAGCAGTTTCAAGAAAATGGAATAAGGGAGAATTATATGAAAGTACTTAAAAAGAGCCTTGCGCTTATTGCCGCAGCTTTTATGACGCTGTCTTTACTGGCTTCATGTTCGGCCAAGGCGGAGAAACCGGAAAAGAAGATCTATGCAGGATCCTACGAAGAGAAGATCAATGCTTTCTACGAAGACCACAAAGATACCACTGCAGGTGCGATGGTCGGAGTTTTCGATAGAGACGGTGTAGTATTTAAAGGCTATTACGGTTATTCGGACATCGCCAATGGAATAAAGGTTGATGAGAATACCGTTATCGACTGGGGCTCGACCACAAAGACAATGGTCTGGGTCAGCGTCATGCAGCTATGGGAACAGGGAAAGATCGATCTGGAGAAGGACGTAAGGGAATATCTTCCCGACGGTTTCCTTACTAACTTAAGATACGAGAAGCCCGTCCGCATGATCGACCTCATGAACCACAGGGCAGGCTTCCAGGAATACTATACGGATATGTTCCTTCCTGCAAACATGCAGGCATACTCATTAGAAGAAGCTTTAAAGCTCGATCAGCCGCCTCAGGTCTTCGAACCTGATACGCTCACGGCGTACTCGAACTGGGGCGTTGCTCTGGCAGGTTATATCGTAGAGCGTGTTTCAGGCGAGAGCTTTGTTGATTACGTTCACCACCATATTTTCGAGCCTCTGGACATGAAGGACTCCGCGCTGGCACCTGACCTTATGGATAATCCCGGTGTCAGACAGAGGCGTGACAAGCTCATGTGCTATTCAGGCACAACACCTGTCGGAAACGCATTCTATCTGATCAGCCTTTATCCTGCAGGTACCTGCGTATCGACGCTCGATGACTACATCAAGTACGCATCCTGCTTTGTTAAGGATGAGTTCCCGCTTTTCGAAAAGCAGGAGACATACGATGAAATGATGTCCGCGACATCTTATTACACTGAATACAACGTTGTGAAGAATGCTCACGGTTTCTGGGCGCTTCCTTACGGAAACAACACATTTGGCCACGGCGGCAATACTCAGGCATGCTCGTCTTATATCACTTTCGATCCCGAAAAGCAGATCGGCTGCGTTGTAATGACCAACCAGGCAGGAGAGGAATATTACAACGGTGAGCTCTTCGATTCAATCTACGGCAGGTCAGCGTGGCTCTCATATGTAGCTCCCGATTATGCCAAGGGTCTTTACCATCCGGCCAGAACAGTGCTCGAGGGCCGCTTTAAGGTAATGGGTGCCAGTTATGTTACGCCTGATACTTTCAGTGAGTTCCTCTGGACATATAACGAGAAGGACGGCATTTCAAAGATCGAGATGCCTTACGGCGATTATTATCTTGCTGACACCGGAACTGCGATTCTCGAGAGCATATTATTCTACGGCTGGATGCTGTTCCTGGCATTTGCGCTCATAAGCCTCATAGTCAAGGGAGTAAGAGCCATTGTCCGCAAGGCAAGAAAGAGCACGAAGAAGATCATGCTCGGCAAGACAACGGGCTTCATCGCTCTCGTTGAGCTTCTGCTCGGTCTGTGCGGCCTTGCCATAATCCTGTCGATCTCAGTGTGGCTGCCTCACACTGTTTACATGTGGTTCTTCTATGCTGCAGGCGTTCTTACGGTCATCCTTTTGGCTCTGACGCTCTACGGTATCTTCAAGTTCATTAAGACACCGCGCAAGGACTCTTCCGTAATCCGCAAGATCTACAACATCATTGCGCTCGCAGGTTCTGTTCTGACTATAGTTTTTGTTGTCTACATGCAGCTCTGGCACTGGTGACCGGGGATCACGCCTTAAAAGTCAAAATCCCCATCTTGAGGACGAACGGCCTGAAACAGCCCGAAAACAAGGGTTTTCCGAAGCCTCAGATTTCCCTCAAATATTCATTTGACTATTTTTGACTTTAAGAGTATATTGATGTTGGCACTCGGGAGGATAGAGTGCTAATCAGAGGAAGGGAGAGACATTAAGATGCAGTTAGACAACCGTAAAAAAGAAGTCTTACATGCCATAGTAGATGATTATGTATCTACTAATGAGCCTGTCGGTTCGAAGAGCCTTATAGAGCGTCACAGCTTTAATGTCAGCTCCGCTACTCTCCGTAATGACATGGCAGAATTAGAGCACCTGGGACTTATCGAGAAGCCTCATACATCTGCCGGCCGTATTCCTTCTGACAAGGGTTACCGTGAATACGTAAATTCTCTCATGACTATCGAAGAACTTACTCCCAGGGAGCAGCTCGAGATAGAGAAGAGGATCAATACGAGCGTTGATGAGGTCACAGAACTCATCAAGAATGCGACACATACACTTTCCGAGACTACGGGATTCGTATCCCTCGCAATGAGCCCGAGACTTAAGAAGAGCTTCTTAAAGCAGCTTAAGATCCTCATGATCGAACCGGGCAAGGCCTTGGTCGTCATGGTCCTTTCTGCAGGCGTTGTTAAGGATAAGGTCGTAAGGATCCCTAATTTCTTAAATGACGAGCAGATCATGAAGATCTCCGGCGCTATTGAGAAGAGCCTTACAGGCAAGCCTTTAGACGAGATCACGCTTGTTACGGTCGAGACCGCAGGCAAGAGCACGGATGTTCCCGAGCCCCTTTTAAAGCAGGTCCTCTACGAAGCATATGCAGCGATCAAGCAGGCTGATGAACTTAATATCTACCTTGAAGGCGAGCACAGGATGCTGAGCCTTCCGGACTTTAGTTCTCTGGGACGCGCAAGGGACCTTCTCGGAACATTATCTGATTCCGGCATGGTCGCAGGCTACGTCAACGAGATGGAGAATGCCGCAAGGGAGCTTGGCAGTGACGATTCCTACATGATCAGGATCGGCCAGGAGATCACTTTGGAAGGCTTAGATGACTGCAGTTTTATTACAGCCACATATAATCTTACGGATTCCGTCTCCGGCAACATCGGAGTAATAGGACCCAAGAGAATGCTTTATTCCAAGGTAATTTCGCAGATAGATTTCGTTAAGAAGAAGCTTAACGAGGAGATGAAGAAATTTACCTGATGAAAAAGATAAATAAAAAATGGGAAAGGATAAAGAGAATGAGCAACGATGAAGAGTTGATCTTCGGAGCTGACGAAGAGCCCGTTAACAACGAGAATGACAACAGCTCCGTAGAAGATGCCGCTGCTTCCGACAAGGCATCGGCTGAAACAGAGGAGACAAAGGCGGAAGAAGCAAAGGCTGAGGAAGCAGAGGCAAAGGAAGCCGAAGCAGACGAAGAAGACGATGATGAAGACGAGCTGCCTGCCGACAATGCTGAAGCAGTAAGCGACCTCGAAGCAAGATATATGAGCCTCTACGCTGAATACGATAACTACCGTAAGCGTACGCAGAAAGAGAAAGACAACCTCTACGCAGATGCTATCGCAAGCGTAACCAAGGACTTCTTAACGCTCATTGACAACTTGGACAGAGCAACGGAAGGTGCCAAAAAGTCCGACGAGAATTCTCTCGATAAAGTCATTCAGGGAATGGAACTCGTAGGAAGACAGGCTCAGGATACTCTCAAGAAGATCGGTGTCGAAGAGATACCCGCAGAGAGAGGAACTAAATTTGATCCGAACCTTCACGAAGCTATGATGCACATAGATGACGAAGAGTTAGGCGAGCAGGAGATAGCGATGGTTTTCGCCAAGGGATATAAGTACAAGGACAGAGTCATAAGACATGCTCAGGTCCAGGTAGCAAACTAAGAAAAAACAAATAACACATAAAGGAGAAAGACAATGGATTTAATCAGATCAAGCTTGGTTCCTACAGTAATCGAGACTACCGGCCGCGGCGAGCGTGCCTATGACATCTATTCAAGACTCCTCAAAGAAAGAATCGTTATTCTTTCCGAAGAGGTCAACTCAGTAACAGCAAGCCTTATCACGGCTCAGCTCCTCTTCCTCGAGGCAGAGGATCCCGATAAGGATATTCAGTTCTATATCAACAGCCCCGGAGGATCCGTATCTGACGGTCTCATGATCTTAGACACAATGCGTCTTATCAAGCCGGACATTCAGACGATCTGCATGGGCATGGCAGCTTCAATGGGTTCAGTTCTCCTTTCTGCAGGAACAAAGGGCAAGAGATGCATCCTTCCTAACGCAGAAGTCATGATCCACCAGCCTTTGGGCGGAGCTCAGGGTCAGGCAACAGAGATCTTGATCGCAGCAGACCACATCAAGGATACAAGAAAGAGACTCAACCAGATCCTCGCAGACAACTGCGGAAAAGATCTTGAGACCTTGATGAAGGATACCGACAGAGATCACTGGATGACAGCTCAGGAAGCTTTGGATTACGGTATTGTAGACAAGATCCTTGTCAGCAAGAAAGCATAAATAAGTGATAGGTTTTTTAGAAAGTTCGAAAAGAACTTCAGGAGGAAATTAAAATGGCAAAAGTAATTGGTATCGACCTTGGTACAACAAATTCATGTGTTGCAGTTATGGAAGGTTCGGAGACAGTAGTCATCCCGAATCCCGAGGGCAACAGAACAACACCTTCAGTCGTCGGTTTTACAAAGACAGGCGAGAGACTCATCGGACAGGTAGCAAAGAGACAGGCAGTCACAAATCCTGACCGTACGATCCAGTCCATCAAGAGAGAAATGGGTTCCGACTATAAGGTATCCATCGACGATAAGCAGTACACACCTCAGGAGATCTCCGCAATGATCCTCTCCAAGCTCAAGAGCGACGCAGAGGCTTATCTCGGAACACCCGTAACACAGGCAGTTATCACTGTTCCTGCATACTTTACTGACTCACAGCGTCAGGCTACAAAGGACGCAGGCCGTATCGCAGGCCTTGAGGTTTTGAGAATCATCAACGAGCCTACGGCAGCATCACTGGCTTACGGCCTTGATAAGGAATCTGACCAGAAGATCCTCGTATTCGACCTTGGCGGCGGTACATTCGATGTATCCGTACTTGATATCGCAGACGGCGTTTTCGAGGTTCTCGCAACAGCAGGTAACAACAGGCTCGGCGGTGATGACTTCGATAACAAGATCGTTGACTACCTCGTAGAGTCCTTCAAGAGCTCTGACGGTGTTGACTTAAGATCTGACCGTATGGCTATGCAGAGATTGAGAGAAGCAGCTGAGAAGGCTAAGATCGAGCTCTCCGGCGTTACATCCTCCAACATCAATCTCCCTTACATCACAGCTGATGCAACAGGTCCTAAGCACATGGACATCACTCTCACAAGAGCTAAGTTCGATGAGCTCACAGCTGACCTCGTTCAGAAGACAATGGATCCTGTTAAGCGCGCTATGAGCGATGCTTCAGTATCTCCTTCAGATATCGACAAGATCCTTCTCGTAGGCGGTTCCACAAGAATCCCTGCAGTTCAGGATGCAGTTAAGAATTACTTCGGCAAAGAGCCTTTCAAGGGTATCAACCCTGACGAGTGCGTTGCCATCGGCGCAGCTATCCAGGCAGCAGTCCTCACGGGCGACGTTAAGGGACTCCTTCTTTTGGACGTTACACCTCTTTCACTCGGTATCGAGACAATGGGCGGTGTATGCACAAAGATGATCGAGCGTAACACAACGATCCCTACAAAGAAGAGCCAGGTATTCTCCACGGCAGCTGACGGCCAGACACAGGTTGAGGTCCACGTACTCCAGGGCGAGCGTGAGATGGCTGCTTATAACAAGACACTCGGCAACTTCATCCTTGACGGTATCGCACCTGCACCGCGTGGTGTTCCGCAGATCGAAGTTACATTCGATATCGACGCTAACGGTATCGTTAACGTAAGCGCTAAGGATAAGGGCACAGGCCGTGAGCAGAAGATCACGATCCAGTCTTCTTCCAACATGAGCGAGGAAGATATCCAGAAGGCTGTTAAGGAAGCAGAGATGCACGCAGCTGAGGATAAGGCAAACAAGGAGAAGATCGAGACAAAGAACCAGGCTGAGACAGCTTGCTATCAGGCAGAGAAGACCATGAAGGATGCAGGCGACAAGATCTCTGACGCAGACAAGGCTCCGGTCAATGAGTGCATCTCTAAGCTCAAGGATGCCATCGCAAAGGATGACACAGATGCTATGAAGAAGGGCACAGAAGACCTTACACAGGCTCTCTACAAGCTCTCCGAGAAGATCTACCAGGCAGCAGGTCCTGCACAGGGTGCTCCGGGAGCAGGCCCTCAGGGTCCTCAGGGACAGCCTTCACCTGAAGATTTCGCAGGCTACGGCACAGAGTCCGTTGACCCTAACCAGGGCGCAGGCTCAGACGGATTCAAGAACGCAGGCGGCGACTTCTAATCCTTAAAAAATCTGATACAATAATCCGGCACTTCCGTAATGGTCGTGCCGGATAAACTTGTATAAGGAACATGTATAACAGAACGGAGGGGTTCCTCATTGCCTAGAGATTATTATGAGGTCTTGGGAGTAAACAAAGGTGCTTCCGATGACGAGATAAAGAAGGCTTTCAGACAGCAGGCCAAGAAATATCATCCGGACTTGCATCCGGGCGACAAAGAGGCTGAGACTAAATTCAAGGAAGTCAACGAAGCTTATTCGGTTTTGTCTGATCCTGACAAGAAGGCCAAATACGACAGATTCGGTCACGCAGGCGTCGATCCCAACGGATTCGGCGGAGGCGGCGGTGGCGCATACAGCGCTTACGACGTTGACCTGGGAGATATCTTCAGCTCATTCTTCGGAGGCGGCTTCGGAGGGAGCTCCAGAAGACGTACAGGTCCCCAGAAGGGTGCCGATCTTAAGTATCACATGGCTTTGGAATTCATGGAGGCAGCATTCGGCTGCACCAAGACTTTCCAGATCACCAAGGAAGATATCTGCAAAGCCTGTAACGGTTCAGGCGCACAGCCCGGAACGACACCCGAGACATGTCCCACATGTAGAGGTGCAGGACGCGTTCAGCAGCAGACTCAGACCCTCTTCGGCATGACAATGGTTACCAAGGCGTGCCCTACATGTAACGGCAGGGGAACAGTCATCAAGACACCCTGCAGCCAGTGCAGAGGCAAGGGAAGACTTAAGACAGTCAAGAACCTTTCCGTACAGATCCCCGCAGGCGTCGATACAGGCGATCTCCTTCCTATCAGAAACGAAGGCGAACCCGGTACGAACGGCGGACCTTACGGCGATCTTTACATCGAATTCAGGGTCAAGAAGCATGATGTTTTCGAGCGCAACGGAATAAATACATCCTGCAGCGTGCCGATCACATATGCCCAGGCAGCTTTAGGCGGTGAGGTCGAAGTCCCCACCATCTACGGCAAGGAAAAGTACACCCTCAAGGAAGGCACACAGCCCGGCGACACGATCACCATAAGAGGCAAGGGTATCCCCAACAAGGGCAATCCCAACATGAAGGGCGATCACGTTGTTAAATTCGTTCTGGAAGTCCCGACGGGCCTCTCGCGCGAACAGAAGCAGCTCTTGAAGCAGTTTAACGACACGCTTACAGACCGCAACTACATGAGATCGAGCCAGTTCTTCCAGAGGATAAAGAACCTGTTTAAGTAAATTCACAGGGGGATCCTGACGAACGGATCCCCTTGTTTTTCGTTAGAGGACAAGATTATGAGATGGGCAGAGATAACGATCAAGACAACTGAAGAAGCTTCCGAAGCAATCTGCGAGATGCTCGCACAGGTCGGCGCTGACGGCATTGCGTCACAGGACCCCATGGAATTCCGCAACACCATAGATAACGACCCGTTAAGCTACTGCGATGACGGCACGATCGAGAGCTATGGCGAGGACGTTGTCATCAAGGCTTATTTTGCCGAGACAGACGACGGCGTGATCCGCATGGGTGCCAAGAGCGAAGAATTCGCAAATCCCGACGGCGTCGGCATGATCTACGGCTCCATCACGGACAAAGAACTTCCCACGGCTGAGGCTATGGACTTCATCAAGTCCCGCATCGCTTCGATCGGCGAGTTCCTTGATGTCGGTAAGGGCTTCGAAGGCTTCCGTTATGTCGATGACGAAGACTGGGCCAACAACTGGAAAAAATACTATGAGGAGTTCAAGCTCTCCGACCGTATCGTCATCTGTCCTTCCTGGGAAGAAGGCGATGCCGAGCTCGAAAAGGATGCTGTTAAAGTAATCCTGGATCCCGGCTCCGCATTCGGTACCGGCACCCACGAGACAACCGCCATGTGCGCTGAGATCTTAGACCGTGTGATCAAGCCCGACACTACGGTGTTAGACCTCGGTACAGGCTCCGGAATCCTGGCGATCATCGCAAGCAAGCTCGGCGCTAAGAGCGTTGACGCCGTCGACATCGACTCCATGGCAGTCAAGGTCGCAGAAGAGAACTGCGCCATCAATGAATGCGCCAACATCGAATGCTACACAGGCGAGCTTAAGAGCGTAAAGCATGCGCCTTATGACCTTATCGTCGCAAATATAATCGCTGACGTCATTGCCGAGATTGCCTGCGATATTCCGGCCGACCTTGCAGATGACGGTATTTTCGTATGCTCCGGCATCATCAACAATAAAAAAGAGCGAGTCATCGAGGCTCTCAAGGCCGCCGGAATGGAGATAATCGCCGAGCAGTCCAAGAACGACTGGATGGCGTATATAGCTAAGAAAGCGTGAGGCTTTTTGCGCTTTTAGCACCAGCGATGCTTAAGTTTGAAGGACAAAATCCAGGCAAAAACCTAGGCGCCGCCTAGAAAAACGCCTGGATTTCGATTGTATTTGACCAAAAATCTAGGCAAAACTCTAGGCGCCGCCTGGAATTCCGCCTGGAATTTGACCATTTTTGAACCAAACTTCGGGCAAAACTTCAGGCGCCGCCTGGAATTCCGCCTGACTTTAATCCAATCCCCCCTAAAACCCCGCCTTTCAGGTTGTTTATTGCCCTTTTTAATATTATAATAGCGCGTGTTATTTATTAGACTAGGAGAACTATGATGAGATACGCAGCACAGAAGGGAACGAAGGACATACTGCCTTCAGAGATACACAATTGGCAGCGCGCAGAGAAGACTTTTGCCGATGTTTGCCATTCCTTCGGCTATGAGGAGATAAGGATCCCGACATTTGAGCAGACGGATCTGTTCCAGAGAGGCGTTGGCGATACCACAGACGTTGTAACCAAAGAGATGTACACCTTTGAGGACAAGGGTGGCAGAAGCATCACTTTGAGACCTGAGGGTACGGCAGGCGTCGTTAGAAGCTATATTGAGAACGGTATGTCGAGCCTTGCAACACCTGTCAGGATGTTCTACAACATTACGGCTTTCCGTTACGAGAAGATGCAGAAGGGCAGAATGCGCGAGTTCCACCAGTTCGGCCTTGAGTCTTTCGGAGCACAGGGTCCTGATATCGATGCTGAGATCATTTCCGTTGTTGATGTCTTCTTCAGGAAGATGGGACTTAAGAACATTGCGCTCCACATCAACTCGATCGGCTGCCCCAACTGCCGCGGTGAGTATAACAAATTGCTCAAAGACTATTTCAGACCTCACGTATCTACTATGTGTGAGGACTGCCAGGCAAGATTCGAAAAGAACCCTCTCCGCATGATCGACTGCAAGGTCGATGGCGGCAAGGATATCGTTAGGAATGCGCCGAGACTCATCGACCACCTTTGCGATGACTGCAAGGCTCATTTTGAAGGCCTTAAGGCTAGACTTGATGCTATTGGCATCGCATATACTATCGACCCTAACATCGTAAGAGGTCTGGATTACTATACAAGAACGGTTTTCGAGTTCGTATCAGAGAATGTCGGAACGCAGGGAACCATCTGTGGCGGCGGAAGATACGACGGACTTGTCGAAGACTGCGGTGGCACGGCTACACCGGGCATCGGGTTTGCCATGGGTGTTGAGAGACTCCTTCTGGAGGCTGAGGCGCAGGGCGTGCTCACAGACGCGCCTTCTTATGTAAAGCTCTATATCGCATCTATGTCTGAAGCAGCAAAGATCGAAGCATTAAAGCTCTGCTACGGATTAAGAAACGCAGGCATCGGCTGCGAGACGGATATGGCAGGCAGGTCTTTCAAAGCACAGATGAAATACGCAGGCAAGAAGGGAATTCCTTTCCTTGCAGTAATCGGCGATGATGAGCTCAGCTCGGGCGAGGTTAAGGTAAAGTGCATGGCTGACGGTACGGAGACGCCCGTAAAGCTTAATGAACTCACAGCGTATCTCGCAGATAAATAAGCAAACAATTTTGGAGGAATATATATGCAGTCACGTACTCATACATGCGGAGAATTAAGGATCACTGATGCCGGCAAGAAGGTTCAGCTCTCGGGCTGGATGGAGAACTTCCGTGAAGTCGGCGCTGAGCTTGGATTCGTAGTTATCCGCGATTTTTATGGAACAACACAGGTAGTTATCGAGACAGCCGAGATGATGAAGACTTTCAAGGCTATCACCAAGGAGTCCACGATCTCAGTTGAGGGCGTTGTAAGGGAGAGAAGCTCTAAGAACCCCAAGCTCGAGACAGGCGATATCGAAGTCGTTCCCGAGAAGGTTACAGTGCTCGGAAGATGCCGCTACAATGAGCTGCCTTTCGAGATCAACCACAGCAGGGAAGCTGATGAGGCAGCAAGACTTAAGTACAGATATCTTGATATCCGCAATCCTGAGGTTAAGAAGAATCTCATCCTCAGGAGCAACGTTATCGCTGCACTCAGAAATGCCATGATCGACCACAACTTCATGGAGATCACGACACCTATCCTTACGGTATCTTCACCTGAGGGCGCAAGAGACTATCTCGTTCCCGCAAGAAAGCATCCCGGCAAGTTCTATGCTTTGCCGCAGGCACCCCAGCAGTTTAAGCAGCTCCTGATGGTTTCCGGCATCGACAGATATTTCCAGATCGCACCCTGCTTCAGAGATGAGGACGCAAGAGGCGACAGATGCCCGGGTGAGTTCTACCAGCTCGACATGGAGATGGCTTTTGCAAGCCAGGAAGATGTTTTCGCGATCATTGAAGACGTGCTTCCTCCGGTATTTGCCAAGTACGGCAAGTACAACAGAGCATCAGGTTCACCTTTCGTACGCATTCCTTATCTTGAGGCAATGGAGAAGTACGGCACAGATAAGCCCGACCTCCGTATCGACCTTACTGTTACAGAGGCAACAGAACTCCTCAGAACTGAAGAGTTCGCACCTTTCGCTGAGGGCGAGATCAAGGCAGTTGTTATCTCTGACTTCCACGAGAGCCGCAAGTTTATTGACAAGACGATGGCTGACTGCGAGATCCAGTCCGGCAGCAAGGGCTACTGGTTCAGAATGGACGAGAACGGCGAGATCGTCGGCGGTATCTCCAAGTTCGTAGCTCCCAAGAAGGATGAAGTAATCGCTAAATTAGGCCTTAAGCCCGATACGCTCGTTGTCCTTTCAGCAGGCAATAAGGGCCAGGCACAGAAGATGGCAGGCGTTCTCGTAAAGACATTCGGCGCTGCAGTTCCGGGCCACATGGACAAGGAACAGTATGCATTCTGCTGGATCGTTGATTTCCCGATGTATGAGATAGGCGAGGAGTCAGGCGAATTAGAGTTCTGCCACAATCCTTTCTCCATGCCTTCCGGCGGCCTTGATGTTCTCCTTAAGGCTGAGCGCGGCGAGATCGATCCTCTGTCCATCATGGCTGACCAGTATGACCTCGTTGTAAACGGCATCGAGCTCTCATCAGGCGCCGTACGTAACCACGATCCTGAGATCATGATCAAGGCATTCGAGCTCGTAAGACTCGGTGAAGAGGACGTTAAGAAGAAGTTCCCTGCTATGTACAACGCATTCTGCTACGGCGCTCCGCCGCATGCGGGAATCGCTCCCGGAGTTGACCGTATGGTCATGCTCCTTTCAGGCGAGGAGACTATCCGTGAGGTAATTCCTTTCCCGATGAACAAGAACGCACAGGACATCATGATGGATGCGCCCGGATATGTAACAGACAAGCAGCTTGAAGAGCTTCATATCAGCATTACGAAGACTGAAGCTCCTGAAGAGTAAAAAGTGGAGATAATAGAATAGATGAATGACGAATTGAAGAACAACAGCGGTGACGTCGTATTTGGCGATGAGCCCGCGAAAAAGGAAATCGCAGTAGCCGGCCAGACTTCTGTCACCAGAGCCGGAACCGAAGATAAGTATTTGGCAGAAGCAGATGAAGCTTCCGGCAAGGAACTGTCTGCTGAAACAGTGATCAATGAAGAGAAGTCTCTTTCAAACGAGAAGGTCTTCGCGAAGCACAAGAAGCTCGAGAAGGGCACTGTGGCATATGAGGTCTTCGACTGGTTCCGCACGATCTGCATCGGTATTCTTGCAGGTATATTCATCGTTGTATTCCTTGTTCAGAAGGACAATGTTTACGGCGATTCGATGAATCCTACGCTGAACTCCGGTGATGCGATATTCACGCAGAAGCTCTCCACATATTTCAAGTCGTTCAAGAGAGGCGATATCGTTATCCTGGACGGCAGCCACATGGAAGGTTATTACGGCAAGGAATATCTTGTTAAGAGAGTCGTAGGACTTCCCGGAGAGACTGTAAGGATCGCTGACGGATGCGTCTATATCAAGGCTGCTGACGGTTCCGATTTCTATCAGCTCGTTGAGAACTATCTGCCCTCAGGCGTCAAGACCACTATGATGGAAGACGGCATCAGGAAAGGCTATAACGAGATCACGCTTGCCGAGAATGAGTATTACTGCTTAGGCGATAACAGACCGGTAAGCAACGATTCACGTAACTTAGGTCCTTTTACTGCTGACAGGATCAAGGCAGTCGGCGTCATCAGGGTATACCCGTTCAACGAGATAAAAATACTCACATAAGGATCAACTTAAATGAGCGGCAACTATCGCAAATACATCAGAAACTTCTGCATCATAGCGCACATCGACCACGGCAAGTCCACTCTGGCTGACCGTCTTATCGAGCATACCCACGTTAGGGAGAAGCGCGAGATGCAGGACCAGATCCTCGATAACATGGATATCGAGCGTGAGAGAGGAATTACGATCAAATCTCAGGCCGTAAGACTTCCTTACGAAGCTTCTGACGGCAATACATATCTTCTTAACCTCATTGATACTCCCGGCCACGTGGACTTTAACTACGAGGTCTCAAGGTCTTTGGCAGCATGCGACGGCGCTATCCTTGTCGTAGACAGTTCACAGGGCGTTGAGGCGCAGACCCTTGCAAATGTTTATCTTGCAGTCGATGCAGACCTCGAAGTCCTTCCGGTCATCAACAAGATCGACCTGCCTTCAGCAAGGCCTGAAGAGGTCCGCCAGGAGATCGAGGACGACATCGGTATCGACGCTTCCTACGCACCTCTGATCTCTGCAAAGAGTGATATTAATATCGACGAAGTGCTCGAAAAGGTCGTCGAATACCTGCCCGCTCCTGAAGGAGATGAGACTCTCCCTTTGCAGGCACTTGTTTTCGACTCCAAATACGATTCATACAAAGGCGTTATCGTCAGCGTCAGAGTTAAGAACGGCACCGTCAAGACAGGTGACCGCATAAGGATGATGCACTCCGGCAAGGAGTTCACGGTAACAGAGCTCGGCATGTTCCATCCCGGTGAACTCGTGCCTACAGAGAGCCTCAAGGCAGGTGAGGTAGGCTATATCTGCGCTTCCATCAAGAACGTAAGAGATACGGCTCCGGGCGATACGGTTACACTTGCTGACAATGCAGCAGAAGAGCCTCTCATCGGCTATAAGGGCATCCAGCAGATGGTATTCTGCGGTATCTATCCGGTAGACGGCGCAAGATACGGCGACCTCAAAGACGCTTTGGAGAAGTTAAGACTTAACGACGCTGCGCTCTCATTTGACGCTGAGACATCGGCTGCTCTGGGCTTCGGCTTCAGATGCGGTTTCTTAGGACTTCTTCACTATGAAGTAATCCAGGAAAGACTCGAGCGCGAATTCAATCTCGACCTCATCAGCACCGCTCCTTCGGTTATCTACAAGATCTATCTGACAGACGGTTCGGTTGTAGACTGCTCGAATCCTACGAACATGCCTGATCCGGCATCGATCGATTACATGGAAGAGCCCATCGTAAAGGCTACGATAATGCTCCCGAAAGAATATGTCGGCAACATCATGGAGCTCTGCCAGGAGAGACGCGGCGAATATACCGACATGAAGTATCTTGATGAGAAGCGTGTAATGCTCCACTACAAGATGCCTTTAAATGAGATAATCTATGACTTTTTCGATGCATTGAAATCACGCACGAGAGGTTATGCTTCGCTTGACTATGAGCCGGCAGGATACCAGAGATCCAAGCTTGTTAAGCTCGATATCCTCTTAAACGGAGATCCTGTCGACGCTTTGTCTTTTATCGTTCACGCAGACAAGGCTTATGCAAGAGGCAGAAGGATGTGCGAGAAGCTCAAGGAGAACATCCCGAGGCAGCAGTTCGAGATCCCCGTACAGGCTGCGATCGGCGGCAAGATCATCGCAAGAGAGACGATCAAGGCTTACCGCAAGGACGTTACTTCCAAGTGCTACGGCGGCGATATCTCGCGTAAGAAGAAACTCCTCGAGAAGCAGAAGGAAGGTAAGAAGAGAATGAGACAGGTAGGTTCTGTCGAAGTTCCTCAGGAAGCCTTCATGAGCGTGCTCAAGCTCGATGACGAGTAAATAAAAAGATAAAACACTGCCTGAAACGGCAGTGTTTTTTATCAGATGCAAGGGCGGGGCTGCCGGATAACCGTAAGGCTTCAGACATGCTTTTTGCCTCAAAAACAGTGAGATTTCCCTTTGTTCAGAGCAAACCTTCAATTCGTGCGTTTTTGAGGGTGAAAAAGGTACGATTTTACCCTTTGCTCAGAGCAAGCCTTGTTTTCGTACGTTTTTGACCTCGAAAAAGGTACGATTTCGCGTGTTGCAAATTGCAGGTGCCGTTCGCAGCGTTTTTTATCAGATCATTCTTGATGATGAAGGGAAGCCGGAAGACTTTTTGGACTCTTTGGGTTTGGAGTCAGTGTCACCTTCAGCATGGTTCTCTTCTTCATCGGCGATAGGATAGGTGTTGACTATCTTTGCGGCCATTTTCGTATAGGTCCTCAGACACTCTTTATTCTCACCACTCAATTCATCTATCTTATTGGTGAGCACATTTATTCTTTCTTGGACGGGCTTTTTTGCAGCCTGTATTGATTTGTTCACAAAAGATTTTTGCACGTTATAGATCACAATGATCAGTGCAATTATTGCGGCGACCACTATGGGCAGCCAGTATTGTTTGCCGACGATGGTGGCATATCCAAGACCAAACAGAAGCAGCAACGAACCATAGATCAGTAACGGGATGAACGATTTTCCGTCATCCATGATCATTGAATCCAAAAAATCGGAGAAGTCTCGTGTGAAACGCGTATTATTGATCGCCTGCGCTCTTGCCAGGTCTAAATACGTATTCTTAGCTACAGACAGATCATCTGAGAGCTTTGCAATGTCGGATCTTCTTTTCCTGTAGGTGTAGAGCACATCCAGAGACTCCCTGATCATGTTGAAGTAATCCTTGTGCTCCGGCTGACTGTGCTCGATCGCGTTTATCAAAGTAGGATCGCCGGACTGAAGGAAGACTTCTTTCTCGTTGAGCATAGGTCTCAGTGAAGTCCATTTGCACTTGCAGAGAATAAGACCTCTTAATGCTTCAAAGTTATGAGGGTCTTTCTTGAGCATGTAGTCGAAAGCGTCCTTTGCGGCTCCGAATTCATGTCTGGTTATGGATTTCTTTGCGATATCCATGACGTTGTCTTTTCTGAAGTATTCGTAATCGAAAGTAACACCGCAGAAAGGGCAAATATAGACTTGACGGTCGATGTCGATGTCGAGAAGACCGCCGCACATGTTACAAACGTTGCTCTTAAGTATTGCCATATTACCATCCCCTATAAATAGATATATTCCGATACATATAATATCAGATTTTAAAGAAAAATTTACCAATTTCGCTGTCGGGGTTATATAATATATTAAGTGCTTTTTGGACCCCCGGTTCATTCACATTACAATTCAGGAGGCTTTACATGAATATTGAAGCTCTTTATGCAGGAAAGAATCCCCAGGATTTTTATATCGGCAAGGTAACCCAGGTATACAGAAGTAACTGCGTTGCACAGGTCGAGAACTTCGATCTTATGTCTGACAGAACAAGATTTAACAAATCCTTTTTGCCTAACACGATCAACAACTTCGTAATCATCGACTCGGTAGTTGGTCTGTTCCTGGGCGAGGTTTTTGAGAATAAGGCTTCCAGAAAGAGCATCTATGAGATGAAGACCGGCGACGTCAAGTCAAACGACTATCAGGAAATCTGCATCGACACGATCTCACTCATGCCTACAGATTCCGACAAGTTCCAGCTCGCAGGCTTCAACACTCTCGGTATCACCGATAAGGTTTACCTTGCGACGGACGATGTTTATAAGCTTTTCCTGGCTTCACTCGAGTTCACGGGCGAGAATGAGGAACCGCTTCCGGCTTTCGCTACTTACCTCAACAAGTCACAGGCTGAGGTCTGCCTTAAGCCCAGCACGCTCTTTAACCGTCACCTTATGTGCATCGGTGCTACGAACAGCGGTAAGTCCACAACGGCTCTCGCTATCCTTGATAAGGTAGTTTCCACAAGAAGAAAGGCTCTTATCATCGATCCTACAGGCGAGTACAGAAACGCATTCACCAACGAAGAGATCACAAAGCTCACGCTCGGTGTTGATACTACGGTATCTCCCGGAAAGATCTCAATGGAGCAGTGGGAGAAGCTTTTCGAGACCGAGAACAGCTCACAGGGCGCGGTCCTTTCAGAAGCTATCACATCACTCAGATATATGAAGAAGATCGGCCAGAATACTTACTATCCGAAGGTCGGTGAGGATATCGAAGAGGTTCAGGAGAACATCGCATCCGTAGGCAAGGATGACGTTGATTTCAACATCGAGCTCCTTCCTGAGCAGATCCAGGCAGAGTCCGTATGCGAACCTGACAGAGACAGCGACTACAACTTCAAGTACCGCTACGATACATTGAGAGCTAACCTCAACTCTTCACTCGTTCAGAAGATCCAGTACCAGATGACGAACACGAAGTTCCTGTCATTCTTCTCCAACGATCCTAACATGTATAACCTTCTCGATGTTATCGAAGACTTCATTCATCTTCCTGAAGAGAGCCTTTATATCGACACATCACAACTCGGCGCTTCCGAAGGTATCGGCGGCATGATCATCGACCTCGTAAGTACATTCGTTATGTCCAGAGATGAGGTCTGCCCGTTCGTATTCTTCATCGACGAGGTACACAGATATGCCAAGTCCAGATACTCCGACAAGGAATATCACGGCGGTCTTACACTCCTTGCAAGAGAAGGCCGTAAGAAGGGTATCTTCCTTTACCTCACAACACAGAACCCGAAGGACGTATCACCGATCCTCTTCGGTCAGATCGGTACGATGCTCATCCACAGACTCATGCTCAACGATGAGATCCGTGCAGTAGAGAGCCATCTTGACGATTACGCTATCAAGCACGTAAGAAAGCTCAACCAGGGTGAAGTTATCCTTACGAGCGTTAACCTCCTGCACAACATGTTCATCCATGTAAACAAGAGTCCGAGAACGCAGCACAACGACACACCTCAGCTCTGATAACGTCTGACAAAGAATTTTATTGCCCCGGAGATTCCGGGGCATTATTTTTCATTTTTGTTGTACAATTGTTGTCACTTGCAAGACGGGGGTAATGAATATGGCAAAGCAGAATATTTTCGACAACGAGACTTTTTTCGAGAACTATCAGAAATTAAGGGAGAGGGAAGTAAACGCGAATAACCTCTTTGAGATCCCTGAAAGGCTTAAGATGCTGCCGGATGTTAAGGGCCTTAAGATCCTTGATCTCGGATGCGGTTCCGGAGAAGAGTGCGTGGAATACATCAAGATGGGTGCGAAAGCAGTTGTCGGCGTTGATATCTCCGAGAAGATGCTCGAAGTCGCAAAGGAGAAGAACAGCGATCCTGCCATCACATATCTTTGCATGCCGATGGAAGATATCGGAAGTATCGAAGGTGAGTTTGATCTTGCCGTAAGTTCTTTAGCGCTGCACTACATCGAAGATTTCAAAGGCGTGGTTAAGAACGTGGGCAGGCTCTTGAAAAAGGGCGGTGAATTCATTTTCTCCCAGGAGCACCCGATGGTAACCTGCCACTCCGGCACAGCGGGTTCCAGATGGACCAGGGATGAGAACGGCAACAAGATACATGTAAATATCTCTAACTACGGCAAAGAGGGCGAGCGTGAAACATCCTGGTTCGTAGACAATGTAAAGATCTACCACAGGATGTTCTCGACAGTTATAAACGATCTTGCTGAGGGCGGTTTTGCGGTCGAGAGACTTGCTGAACCTTTGCCTTCAGATGAACTCCTGGAGAAATATCCTGAATATTACGACCTGTTCCACAAGCCGGATTTCCTTTTGGTAAAGGCTCGAAAAGTCTGACTGACGTGACAGGCAGTTAATGCATCATGCGTCTGCCGTAACCCTGCTTCTCGAATTCGGTAGCGTTCTCGTTAACGGACTGCTCCTCGGCTTCAGGCTGGGCGGATGTGAAATCGTACTTCTTTTCTTCGCCGTATCTCCAGCCGCCTTCCAATGATACGAAGTCCTGAGTAGTCTCATAGGCAACGACAGGGAAGGTCGTATCGAAGTAAGCCTCTGCGCCCTGTTCTTCAGCTATGTCATGGCTGCTGGTCTGATTGAGCGATTCCATATCTTTCTTTGCCTTGCTGTGAAGGATCTTGGGAAGGATCTCGGCAAGGAAATATGTTAGAAGTCCCATGGTAATAAGAACGATGAGCAGCTCGCCGGGACTGTTATAAATAAACTTCATCCATTGGAATGTATCACCGAAGCGGAAAAAGCGGACTAAGACCAGGGCCAATGCGGGAAGCAGATAGAGACCTGCGCGAAGGCCTGTGTTGAGGCTTATCGCATTCATCTTAGCCCTTCTTCCTGTTCTCTCTATGGTCTCCCAGCCTTTGGCATAAGGGAAATCACCGGCGACTTTTCCTGTCTGGCCGTTTACGATGTACTGATAGCTCTTTCCGTCGAATTCAACGTTCAGGAACCAGCAGGGAAGGAGCGCATATTTGATGTTCTGGTTGTTGTAGCTTGTATAGCTTGCGTTAGTATCCGGAACGAAGGTATCGTATCCGAATGTGATCTTCTCGCAGACTGAGAAAGCATATCTGTCCAAACGCTTATAGATCCTGTCGGTCATGTCGAGAGGCTGTTCATCGTATTTCTCTGCAAAGTAGCCCTGAAGATATTCAGGCCTGAACTTGATGAGATCCGAATAATCGAAGGGTTCACAGGCAGCCATAAGACGGTTGGGGATCTTGATCTCGCCGTCAAAGGGGACATTATTCAGTCTGAATTTGACCTTGCCGAAAGTGAGCATCGTGTAATTGTTCAGGGTGTTTGCATGGGACTCGGTATAGACCTCATCAACCATCCTGCCTTTGTTGCCTTTTCCTGCGACATTGACTTCGACCTCAGTCGATATGATCCATGTGGGCACATAAAGACCGGTCATCTTTTCAAGGATCTTCTTAGACTTGAAGCTCTTGGGAAGGTGGCTTACCGTTGCGCAGTGCTCCTCGAAAAGACTTATCGCCTTCTCCTTGCCGAACTTGAAGGGAATGATGTAATCGGGCTTAAACTCCCTGGTAAGTCTCCTTGAGACGAGGGCAGGGGAGCCGCAGAAGGCACAGAATGTCGATGCCGTATTCTTGTCGGTTACTATCTGGGCGCCGCACGAATTGCAGACGATCTCGACACGTTCGGCATCTTCCTTGCTTATCTCGATCGTGCCATCGTAGTCTCTCTCGGGATTAACAAAGCCGAATGCACCGACCTTGTCCAATGTGTCAGGATCGAAAACGCCGCCGCAGTTATTACAGATGCATTCGCCGCGGATGGGATCGAAAATAAGATTGGAACCACAGTTCGGACATTTTACGGAATTAGCCGAAAATGTCTGCGTCGCTGAACCGCCAAGCCCGCCGGCCCTGGCAGGTTTATCCCAGATTGCCATATAAAACTACCCCTCTTATCTGTTTATCCATTTTAAATATACAAAAGGGGTATTTTGATGTCAATGTGATATCAGAGTATTACTTCCATCCCTGTCTTCTGCGGCTTAAAGCCCAGTGCTTCATAGAACTTTCTGGCTGTGGGATTGCATTCCCAGACGTTCAGCGTGATGTTGTAAAAGCCGTTGTCTTTGGCGTATTTCTCGACATGTTCATAGAGCATCGTGCCGACATGCTTTCCTCTGGCTTTCTCATCAACGCAGATGTCGTCGATATAAAGCGTTTTGATGTCTGTCAGAACAGAGCTGTTTAATTCCTGTTTGCAAATGCAGAACGCATGTCCTGCGACAAAACCTGTGTCATCAACGCAGACAAATACGGGTGTCTTGTCGTCTGATACTATGTCCTTCAGTTCTTCGGCATTGTACTTGGTCGCAGGACCTTTGAAGAGGTCCGGACGGCCTTCGTGATGGACCATATCGACCTGAATAAGAAGGTTTAAGATTCCGGGAATATCCTTTGTTTCTGCGCGTCTTACGTTCATATTAACTCCTGGGACTGCCGCACTCGGGGCAGAATTTTGATGTGAGGCCTGTTTTGCCGCATGAGCAGTTCCATGGACCGGCGGAATCAGGCGAAGGCGTAGTGCCGGCAGGCGTTTGCTGTGCCGTGTTCAGGGCCTGGAACATCCCCATTCCCATGAATCCGTTCATCGTGCCGGGCGCACCTTCAACAGGTGCAAGAAAAGGATTTACGTTCGATACTTCGATCTTTGCGCCGGATTGCGAAACACATTCGTTAATGAGTTCTGAAAGCTTTTTATCGACTTCCTTTCCGCCCATCTTGCAGGCGGCTTCGCCAATGGTACGCTTGATCTTCGGAGCGCCCGTTATCAGCGAGTCATCGTAGTAGATATTTATGCAGGAAGAAGCAGAATAATCCATTACCACATATTCCGGAGGAATACTGGGATCTATGGATGCATAGTGCCAGACGGGAAGATTCTCTCTGTCAGAGATCTCCTGAACTTTGGCAAAGATATCTGAAGCGACTTCCTTGATGTCAGTCTGCTCAGGCAGATTGCCCTGTTTTCTGTATAAAGTAACGCGCACGATGCCTTCCTTATCAGGGATCTTCTCGATTGTCTGCCTGCGCCAAATATTGCTGTTATACATCATGCCGGATTCGAAAGAACTTGTCTCAACGGCGATGACAGGGCCGTGTTTTTCCTTGAGGCTGCGGCATTCTTTAAGGGCAGGGTAGATGACTTCCTCTGAAAGCTTCTTATCGTCTTTGGTAAGCTCGAAAAGAAGTAAACTGAACTCTGCAGAAGCCTTTTTGCCTGTATCCTCGGGTGCTTCCCGGAATGTGATCTCCGATTCTGTCCCGTCATCGGATCTAAGCGTAAGAATGCATGCAATTCCGGAATTTCCCGGTTCGATGATCTTCGGCGGGGCAGGTGTCTTTCCGCACCATTCTGTGATGTCGAATTTTGCGATCAGATCTTTGAACTGGCTGATAATTTCCTGATCAAGAGGATACTTGCAGATCTTTGTGTCTGTCTCATCTCTCGTGATCTTGGTTATTACAAGATCTCCGCCTTCGAACGGCAAATCCCATTCGTTAGTGTGATCAAATGTATACTCTTCGGATATGTTGATCCTTGTGTGCTTGAAATTAATGCCGGTGATATTCATATGAAATCTCCTGTAACCTCTGATGTTTAAGATTATAGCATTAACGTGAGCCTGCTTTTTATCATGCGTAAAGTAAAAACATATACCCCGTACGAGTTAAACGGTATGTTTAAGTTCTTTCAATCGGCAAGCAAAAAATAAACACCCACGCACGAGTTAATTGCGCCAGCAATTACTGTTCGAAGTGCGGGTGTTATTTTTTGCGATTTTTGGTGCGCCTGACAGGACTTGAACCTGCACGTCTTCCGGCACCAGAACCTAAATCTGGCGTGTCTGCCAATTTCACCACAGGCGCATTTCGCCGAACATTATAACACTTCGGTTGATAAATATCATAATCGACGCATAATTGACGAGAAAAAGATAAACTGTTATAAGATTGTTCGGGGAAAGATACGCCCCCAATAAGTCACTTTCGAGGAGTTTTGGAGTTGTCTGAGAGAAGAAAGCGCAGAGAGAACGTTATTACGGCACTTCTTATTGCAGGAATGTGCATAATAGTCGCCGGCACCATTATTTTCGCTGCCAAGTACTTAAAAGACAGCGGTTCACAGGTCAGCGTTACGTCTTCAACGGATGTAACCTTGTATCTGGATTCGGTTCAGTCTGAGATAACCGCTCTGGGCTCGACAGCCGGTACGCCGGAAAGCACAACTGAAGGTACAACCGGAAGCACAACGGCAAGTTCATCTGAGAGCACTTCAGAGAGCACCTCAGCAAGCTCTGCTGAGAGTAAGGCAGAAACTCCGACAGGAACACCTGCAGTGACGGCAGCACCTTCTCCCGCTGCATCGGATGAGCAGGAGACTTCATCTGAAGAGACAACCGGGGAAGAGATCTCTTTCGCGTTCTCGTCAGAGCCTGACCAGCTTACGAGCATTGCAGATCTCAGCGCCGGAACGCTCCTGAGCGAGGCGCAGATCGATAAGAACAATCTCTCGCAGTACTTTACCGCCGTTACTATTGAAGAGGGTGACAGCGTATATAAAAGGATCAACGGCAAGTCCTACCAGAAGAATAATGACATCAAGTTAAGTGACCTAAGGTATCTTAAGATGCTCCACAGGAATTTCAATAATGATATTCAGGTCGGCGAAATGATAGTAAATAAAAGCGTTGCAAACGAAGTCCTCGGTATCTTCAAGCAGCTTTTCTCTGACGGTTATCAGATCTATTCCATGTATCTGATCGATAATTTCTGGGAAAAGAATGCCGGTACCGCTGACTGGAATTCGATCGAAGCAAATAACACCTCATGCTTCTGCTACCGTGCCGCTACAGGCGGAAGCAAGCTCTCAAAGCATGCTTTGGGCAGGGCAATAGACATCAATCCCATGCAGAATCCTTATGTTACATACAAAGACGGCAAGCCGCAGTATTCACACAGCAATGCCGCTGATTACGTAAGCAACAGGTCATCTAAGAAGGCGCACGTCATTACGACATCTGACAAGGCCTACAAGCTCTTTACCAAGAAGGGCTGGTCATGGGGCGGAAACTGGTCGAGCCCTAAGGATTACCAGCATTTTCAGAAATAAGGCAAATGAAAGACATTTGACTATCTGATTTTCACTTGATAATATCTTTGCATGAATAATCCTGACAGAAGAAAACAGATTTTGGACATCCTTGAGGCTGAGGGCGAGATCAATACGACCGTTCTCTCGTCAAGGCTTGGCGTTACCGGCGCCACGATAAGAACGGACATCAGAGCTCTCGAGAGAGAGGGCGCGATCGTCAGATTCCACGGCGGAATCAAGCTTCCTCACAAGATGTCTTCTTACAGCGGCGAGAACTATATGGTCAGAGCCGTTACCCACGTCGATCTCAAGAATGCCATCGGTGCAAAGGCCGCAAGCCTTGTTGCAAACGGAAATACCATTTTCATGGATGCGAGCTCCACGACCTTTCATATGATTCCTTACCTCAAGAAGGCAAAGGACGTTACTGTAATAACCAACGGAATCCATACGGCCATGGAGCTTCAGAGGAATTCCAACTTCAAGTCGATCATAATCCTTGGCGGCATGTTAAGGCCGCATTCGGGTGCGATCGAGGGACTTTCATCCAAGGAAATGATAGGCAGACTTTCAGCTGAGTTTTATTTCGTGTCCGGGAACGGCTTTTCTGCGGATGCCGGACTTTCAGGTGATAATTTCTTCGAGCTTGAGCTCAAGAGGCTTTGTGCCGACAGGGCAAAGAAGATCGTTGCACTGATCGACTCCACCAAGCTCGGCGCCGATTCGGCTTCGTCATTTATCCCTGCCGACAGGATCGATTATCTTGTTACGGATTCAGGCGCTTCGCCCGAGAGCGTTGCTTTGTGCCGTGCCAAGGGGATCGAAGTCCTCATCGCAGAAGTCTGATTGCCTGACCCCCGCCTAATATGCAAATTTCTTTTTATCTAATTTTTAATGTATAATACTCGGATGAGAATAATTTTACTTTTCCGAGGTTAAGTAGATGCAGATAAATCCGATAATTTTGCCCAGCTGGCTCATGAGCAAGTGCGTTTTCCAGCAGGGAGTAGAGCATAAGATCGAAGGCATTGCGGCTCCCTCTGCGACCGTTACGCTCGAGATCGTCAAGGACCCTACTGATGGCAGGAAGGTCAGTAAGCTCGATACCGATTACGGTGTCATCTTAAGCCGCGAGGCTACGACCAACGCCAAGGGCCGCTTCAGTTTTACGATCCCGCCTTATAAGGCTTCTTCAGACGCTTACACGTTCACGTTTAAGTGCCTTACTGACCAGACCACACTTACGGACATGCGCTGCGGCGACGTGTGGGTGTTCTTAGGTTCCGACTTCCTCTCGATCCCTATGAAGGAAGCTAATGCCACAAAGGCTCCTCTGAAGCGCAAGGTCATGAACTACCTGAGATTCTTCATGCCTTCCCGTTCAGGCCTCGAAAAGGGTGAGGAGATCTATCCTTACGAAGACAAGACGCACTATAAGAATGCCGAGTGGATCAAGGTTACCGATACGGCAAAGCTTGCAGAGGTCTCATCCTCAGCATTTGCCTTCGCATACCGCTTGAGTGACCAGATCTCATATCCTGTCGGCATCGTTGATCTCTCATATAACGATTCGACGATCCTTAACTGGATCGCGCCTTTCGCTTTGGACAGAGTTGAAGCGCTTAAGGATGTCGTCAAGAAGGCAGGCCTCTATCTCGATGAAGAAGCATATCAGAAGCTCTTGAGGATCGACGAGAAAAAGAAGAAGGCCGAAGAGCTCAAGGAAGAATACAAGGAGACCATTGAGTCAGGCGATATCGATATCTCCATGCAGGATGAGATCAAGAGACTGGAAGGCCAGGATCCTGATGACATCAAGCCTCTTGATATCGACTTCCCGACAACGGGCGACAGTACTCTTAACGAGACAAAGGGCCACAAGGAGAATATCTCATTCTCTTCTGCAAGCCAGCTTGACTTCGGCATGATCCAGGAGAAGAAGGACGACGATAAGCTCAGCAGGGCTGACATGAGGAAGTTCATAAAGCTCAAGTACAGAATGTCCATCCTCTACAGGACAAAGCTCGTTCCTCTGAAGAACCTTGCAGTACGAGGTTTTTGCTTCTCGCCTGATAAGGGTGAGCTCATGTTCGAGAGATACGATCTCTTCCTCATGGGACTTCTTACGACGCTCGCTGATGTTTTCGAGCCCAAGGAAGTATACGATGAGACGGTAATGCCTTCGATCCTTTTCGTAACGATGCATCCTAATGATGTTGACTTCGACAATCCTTACAGCGTGCTCGAGTTCAATGAGAACTTTACGGCATTTACGAAGATGCTCAGCATGCCTTCCGGAATCGTAAGCATGCATGACATGCTCCTTCCTGATAAGACGATAAGCTTCATTCTCGGCATGCGTCTTGCGACGATCGCTCTCGGAACGCACTTCTCGCCTAAGATGAGCAAGTCTTCACCTGAGCCTAATGATATCGAGATCGCAGGAAATAAGCGCATCATCAAGTTCAGCAATCTGAATTCCGGCCTCAACAGCCAGGATGCTTCAGGCGAGATCACGGGATTTGCCGTAGCTGGCGAAGACCGTATCTTCTATCCCGCGCACGCAAAGAGCCTTTACGGCATGTGCGTTATGGTCTGGAGAGACGATATCGAAGAGCCGCAGTCCATTACTTACGGCTTTACACCGTTCCCTCATGACGCAACGCTCAAGAACGGTGAGGATCTTCCTATCCTGCCTTTCAGATTCGACAGGGATCCTGCATATTTCGCACCTGACTTGAGCTTCACACACTGCGACAAGCTGGAGTTCGTAGGCAAGAGAACACCCGAATCCGATTTTGAGAATCTTGAGATCTACAGAACGTTCAAGGGCAAGGGAATCATATCCCAGGATAATATCCACAAGCTTACCGGAAGCGCATCTTTGAGGATCCGTTATGAGACAGACAAGTCACTTTACGGCTTCGAACCCTGCCTCGAATACGCTTCGCTTTTCTCGCCCATCGAGATCTACGGAAGGACGAGGATCCAGCTGTCGATCTTTAATCCTGACCAGAAGAAGAAAAAGCTTATCGTTGAAGACTTCGGCGAAGCCGAGATCCGTCAGCAGCTTACCTGGCAGACGATCACTCTGGATTATTCCGAGGACGGACCCATCAGACTTAACAGCCTGAGAATATACATTGAGGACAAAGACCGTAACGGCGAGATCTATATCGACGCTATTAACTTTATCTAAAGAGAGGAGCCCTACATGGCAAACAAGCTTTTATCCGCTATTGAAGACGACGTTTTCTTATCAGAAGGATCGGTGCCGATAGTCATAGAAGGCCTCGAGCATTCCTACGATAAGGAAGACTTCCTGCCTGAAGAGAGCATGCATAATTCTCATGAACTGCTCTGTCTTCGCGAAGGCAAGATAGAAGCAGTGATCGGCGGTGAGACCATCCAGCTCACCAAGGGTTCTGTAGTCGTTATAAGACCTCTCGTAAGACATAAGCTCATGATCAAGAGCGAGAAGGCCGATATGCTCAATCTCTATTTCGGCTTCGTTCACGATACATCGGATCTTAAGCTTACCAAGGAATCAGGCAGCAATTCCGTCAACAAGGAAGCCAAGAACAAGAATGCGGGCCCCAGTGTCAATATTCCGGGCTCGCTCGCGAAAATAACACTCGAGAGCTTTTTGAAGTTTGCAGATCTCGGTATTACTGAAGATAACGAGATGATCAGGCTTCCGTTCTTTGTCATCAAGGGACATGAGAAGAAAGAGATCAACGAGCTTGCAGAAAGGATCGTAACCGAGCATTCGGACAACCGTTACGCAAAGGACCTCATGGTCCATACGCTTACGGTAGAGCTCATGATAATCCTTTCGAGAGCATTAAGAAGCGAATGGGAAGAGAGCTTAAGCGTTAAGAACGGCAAGGCCAAAGAGCTCGTTGCCATCGCAAAGCAGTATATGGATGAGAACTTCGATCAGGGCATTACCGTATCGGAGGCTGCATCTTATGTTTACTTGAGCCAGGGTTATTTCACCCGCGCTTTCAGGGATGAGACCGGCATAAGCCCGATGAACTATCTCATGAAGAAGAGGATAGAGAAGTCATGCAAACTCCTGCAGAATAACGAGATCAAGGTCTCCGCGATATCACTGCAGTCAGGATTCTCTTCACCCCAGAGGTTCAATGTCGCATTCAGAAAGCAGATGGGCATGACACCCATGGAATACCGCAAAAAGTATCTGTAAGAACGAAGGAGAGATAAATGTACGATTACGCAAATGACAATTCGATCCCTGAGGAGAGCCGTCAGAATATGGATCTCCCGAAGATCGAGAATGCCGTAAGAGATATCTTGGAAGCGATCGGTGAAGATCCGGACAGAGAAGGCCTTCTTGAGACACCCCAGAGGGTTGCAAGAATGTATGCTGAAGTATTCGCAGGACTTCACAGGGACATCAACAAGGACATCAAGACCTTCCATGGAGAGGGCAACGACGAGATGATCCTTATAGGCGATATCCCGTTCTATTCGATGTGCGAGCATCACCTTCTTCCTTTCCACGGAAAGGCTCATGTCGTATATATCCCTAAGGACGGCAAGATCTTCGGCCTTTCTAAGGTCGCAAGGATCGTCGATACATTATCCAGAAAGCCCCAGCTTCAGGAGAAGCTCACATCCGAGATCGCTGACGCAATCGAGAAGGCCGTAGATGCAAGATCAGTATGCGTTGTTCTTGAAGCTGAGCACCTCTGCATGACCATGAGGGGCATCAGAAAGCCCGGTTCAAAGACAGTCACTTCCGCTATGAGAGGCGGATGCAGATCCGACATCAGGACCAGAAACGAAGCTCTCGCACTCATCAACAGACAGCGTGCGGGAATCTAAAAGAGAGAAGCGGAATGAATTCAACTGACGGAAGATTCACAGGAATATACAAGTGCGGCAGCAGGACGCTTGAGTTCGGCAAGAAGACGCTCATCATGGGTATCTTAAACCTTACACCGGATTCTTTCTCCGACGGAGGCAGATATACCGACGTTGATGCTGCCGTTGACCAGTGCGCAAGGATGATCCGTGAAGGCGCTGACTGCATCGACATCGGTGCCGAGGCAACAGGACCCAACGCGGTTCCTGTCACGGCAGAAGAAGAGATGGAAAGGCTTATTCCTTCTTTGGAAGCAATCAGGAGCCGCTTTGACACTCCGCTCTCCGTAGATACTTTCAAGTCAGTTACGGCAGCTGCAGCTATAACCGCAGGCGCCGACATAATCAATGACATCACAGGTTTTCTTGGAGATCCCGACATGGCTAAGACCGTCGGTGACAACGGCACCGGATGCATCCTGATGTTTAACGCCAGGACTAAGGGAGATCCGTTCCCTTATACCGAGACGATAAGCAGCAGAGCCGTAAGAGAGCTTACCGAGAGCATTGAGATCGCAAGGAAAGCCGGCATCGCCGACAACATGATAATGACTGATCCCGGAATCGGCTTCGGCACGACAAGGATCCAGGATGCTGAGCTCAGCGCTTCATTATTCTCTTTGGGCATGCAGGGAAAGCACCCTGTTCTTTATGCCGCATCAAGGAAAAGATATGCAAGGCTCTTTGCAGGCGGTGATGCGGCGGACGAAGCCCAGCTCGATTATGCCACCGCGGGCCTTTCGTTCATGGCCGCATCGGTCGGCGCTTCAATGGTAAGGGTCCATAATGTCGCAGCTACGAGGATGGCTCTGAAGAGCTTTGATGAGTCATTCTACGCATTTGCGAATTTGTGAAAGGATAACTGATTTGGATAAGATAACGCTCTCGAGAATGGAATTTGAAGGACATACCGGCTGTTTTGATTTCGAAAAGAAAGACGGCCAGAAGTTCATCATATCACTGGACATCTTCATGGACAGGATCAGGGGCTGCTATACCGATGACTTAGCAGATACTGCCGACTATTCAAAGATCTATGAAGCCTGCAAGGAGATCGTTACTTCTGATAAGGGCGATCTTATCGAGCATCTTGCACAGAAGATCGCCGACGGAGTCCTTAAGACTGACAGCCGCATAGAGAAGGTCATCGTTACCGTATCGAAGCCCGAAGCACCCGTAAAGGGCATTTTCGAGACGATGGAAGTGACCATCGAAAGGAATAAAAAAGAGTTCGTCATCCTGTCTTTGGGAAGCAATTTAGGCAACCGCGAGGAGAATATCCTTGCAGCAGAAGAGGCTTTGAAGGCTCTTCCCGGAGTCGAAGGCTTCAGGCAGGCTTCGATCTACGAGACAGAACCTGTAGGTCTTGAGGAACAGCCTTATTTCCTTAATACATGCGTAGGATTTTACACGGATATCGGTCCTTTCGAGCTCCTTGATAAGATCCACGTGATCGAGAATGACCTGTTAAGGAAAAGGGATGTCCACTGGGGACCCAGAACGATAGATATAGACATCATCTTCTACGGGGACAAGGTAATAATGAAGCCTGAACTGACTATCCCGCATCCCAGGTGGTATCTCAGGTCATTTGTTACGGTCCCCTTAAGAGAACTTAAGGATGTGGGACAGGATCACCCTGACGATAAAGAAGTGTCCCTTTATCGGAAGCGCGGATAATTGAGTTATCAGGTATCAAAGTTTATAATTAGGCACGTCATTTACGAAAGATGGAGGAATTTATGTCAGAAAACAATTC